>Ga0206832_10079_pt1 | contig 25711 bp, 18 predicted proteins | sample Alteio_BWOrgCont_74_FD_152896 | JGI IMG/M metagenome (GOLD analysis project Ga0206832, IMG submission 152896) | Enriched cells from forest soil in Barre Woods Harvard Forest LTER site, Petersham, Massachusetts, United States -... | ecosystem: Environmental > Terrestrial > Soil > Temperate forest >... | reverse complement strand
GTGGCGCACTTGCACTTAATGTTGAACCACAAACACCATCGCGTTTTAATGTATTGGTGCGCATACCGGGCTGGAGCCGTGCAAAGGCTATTCCGTCTGATCTGTATAGTTTCGAGAATAAAGCAGCATCAAACATTGTTATTAAACTTAACGGTCGCCCTGTTAAATATACCATGCAGAATGGTTATGCAGTAATTAACAGCCAATGGAAAAAAGGCGATAAAATAACGCTGAACTTACCAATGGATGTTAAAGAAGTAATAGCTAACACAGCCGTAAAAGTTGATAGCAATAAAGTTGCTTTACAACGCGGCCCCATCATGTATTGCGGCGAGTGGAAAGATAATTCGGGGAAAGTGAGCAATGTTATCATACCATGTAATACCACATTCAAACCAAGTTATGAGGGCGACCTGTTAAACGGTGTAATGGTATTAAAAGCCGAAGTGTTGAAAAGAGATAGCTTATACGGCAAAGTTCAAAAAGCAGAATTTACCGCAATTCCTTATTACTCATGGGCAAACAGGGGTAAGGGCGAAATGATGGTTTGGTTTCCGCAAAGTGTAAATGCAAAAGAGCTGGTAGCTAAATAAGCTAACGGAGGTATTTATACTATGAAAAAACAGTTATCAAAGCGAAAATTAAAATGGTTCAGGGCTTTTGCTATCATCGTGCCCTTTATCATTTTAATTATCGCTGAGTTACTTCTGCGCGCTGTTGGTTATGGCCATAGTACCAGCTTGTTTATCAAATATCCGGATAACACGGATTATTGGGTAATGAATAAATATGCTTCCGAACCCTATTTTTCGGATACTACCAATGCTACCAAAGGAAGTATAGAGCCATTTAAAATTGAGAAGGCCCCAAACACTTTCAGGATCTTTGTTTTGGGCGAATCAACTACAGCTGGATATCCTTATTTTCATAACGGATCTTTCCATCGCTGGCTGCAATACCGCTTAATGCATACTTATCCCGATGTAAAGTTTGAAATAATTAACGTTTCCCTTACGGCTGTAAACTCCTATACGGTGCTTGATTTTGGTAAAGAAGTAGTAAAATACCAACCAGATGCTGTATTGGTATACACAGGTCATAACGAATATTACGGTGCTTTGGGGATAGGCTCAACCAGTCATATCGCCAATAGCCGGTTTTTAGTCAGAACGGTACTTTACCTGCGCAAATTCCGGCTGGTGCAGCTGTTTGATAATGTTATAAACAAGTTTAAATCTTCGCCATCCGGCGGCATCGATCAGCGTGATAACCTGATGAAAAGGATGGCGGCTAAACAGGAGATCCCATATGGTTCACCAGCTTATTTGGCTGGGATCAGCCAGTTTCAGGATAATATGGATGAGCTCTGCCAGCTAATGCAGGAGAAAAAGATCCCCGTGTTTTTAAGCACACTGATAAGCAATGAAAAAAATATTAAGCCATTTATCAGTGAGAAAGATGGATCGGGATCAGCTGATGAGCAATTCAACTTAGCCAATGCATCATATAAAGCAGGCAACTATTCGTTAGCCAGGCAACAGTACGATAAGGCAAAGGAGCTGGATCTACTGCGTTTCAGGGCGCCTGAAGCCATGAATCAGGCTATTGTTAAGCTTTCGCAAAAATATAATGATGTTCATTTGGTTGATGCAAAAAGTGAATTTGAGCAGAATTCTCCAAATAGAATAATTGGCAATGAAACCATACTGGAACACGTACATCCTAATCTATACGGTTACGCCTTACTTTCTGATGCATTTTATCAGGCTATAGAAAAAGAACACGTCATAAAGACTAAGCCGGCACAGCAAATGTCATTTCAGCAATTGTTACAGCAGATGCCGGTAACTAAAGTCGATTCATTAAACGGGGCTTACACCATTATGATGCTGGAAACAGGCTGGCCATTTAATAAACCTATCCCTGCTGATTTTAAACGGGGTAACACGGCAGAAGAACAGCTGGCAGGCGCATTATCAACAAACAGGATCAATTGGCTGGATGCTATGAATCAATTGTTCCAATACAGTACGAAAGCAAACGACAAAGCCACTGCTTTAAAGGCCGTTGAGGCCGTGATGCTGGAATATCCGCAAAATAACACCTATCCGGTTTATGCTGCCCGGTTAAGTTTTGACTTGGGGGATTACGATAACTCCATATTTTATTTTAAGCGGATGTATGATAACGATCCTTCTCTAACGAATACAGAAAACATGTACCTGGTATTATTAAAAACAGATCGCCCGGATGAGGCTGTTTCATACATTGAATCTGCCATGAAAATGCCGGACAGTAATCCGCAGCTTGGCGGTTTGCTGACAATAGTAAACGATATTATCCAGCTCAGGAAACAAAGATTAGCCGAGCCAGCTAATAAAGATCTGTCCGGCATCATAGCTGCCGACTATCATAAAATAGGCGCTGATGAGGCGGCTAAGAAATACGAATTAAAATAAATCTTCCTGCTCAATCCTTCTGCATAATCCAATAAATCTGTTGGATTATACTTATTTTTATTGAATAACTCGGATTCATGGCAAAATAAGGGAGTATCATGCTAATAAGATATAATGCAAGTATGGTAATTATACGTTAATTGCATTATCAATTAGGCTGTAATAAACTTTCCTTTTCAAGCATAATAATTGTTTCCAGGTAATAAGAGGGTATTATCAGCTTTTAAATATTTTTTAAAGATCTAATATGAAAGTCGGCCTTTTTATACCCTGTTATGTTGATCAGTTTTACCCCGGCTCGGCAATCGCTACCTTACAACTGCTCGAAAAATTAGGGGTAGATGTAAGTTATCCACCAGATCAAACATGCTGTGGCCAACCTATGGCCAATTCCGGTTTTGAGCATTTAACAGGATCATGTAACAGGTTGTTTATTAAAAATTTCTCGGGTTTCGATTATATAGTCTGTCCTTCGGGCAGCTGTGTGTTACATATCAAACATCATTTACATTCAGAAGCCAACGAAGCAGAAGCAGCGGCTATGAGAGGTAAGGTTTATGAATTGGTGGAATTTTTGACCGATATACTTAAAGTGGAAGAACTTAATGTAGAGTTTCCGTACAAAGTAGGGTTGCATCAGAGTTGCCACGGGCAGAGAGGGCTATACCTGTCGCAAATGACAGAGCTTGTTGCGCCTGCATTTTCCAAACCAAGGCAATTGCTGAACATGGTGAAAAACCTTGAAATTATGCCTTTGGATCGCCCGGATGAATGCTGCGGTTTTGGCGGTACCTTTTGCGTAGCCGAGGAAGCAGTCTCTGTTAAAATGGGGCAGGATAGGGTTGCCGACCATTTAAATAATGGCGTTGATTATATCACATCTGCCGACCTTTCATGCCTGATGCATATGGAAGGTATCTTACACAGGCGCGGCAGCAAAGTAAAAGTTATACATATTGCCGAAATTTTAAACGGTAAGCGCAATTAGTACTAGTAATGACAGGAAATAAGGATCACGCTGCGTTGGCAGAAGTTTTTAATAAGGATGAGAACAGGGTAGACTGGCACGATGAAACACTTTGGTTCATCAGAAAAAAACGCGACTTAGCTGTTAAGAAAATTGATAACTGGGAGGAACTAAGGGAAACTGCCTCGCAGATAAAAAATAATGTCCTTTCAAATCTCAGCAATTATTTACAGGAATTTGAAGCCAAAGCCTCAGCAAACGGTGTAATTGTACACTGGGCCGCTGATGCAGTCGAGCATAACCAAATTGTTTTAAACCTGCTTAAGCAGCAGGGCATAACCCAAATGGTGAAAAGCAAATCAATGCTTACCGAGGAATGCCATTTAAATGAACACCTGGAAGCTAACGGGATTAATGTAATCGACTCCGATTTAGGTGAACGCATTGTACAGTTAGCTAAGGAAATGCCCAGTCATATCGTATTGCCTTGTATCCACAAAAAAAAGGAAGAAATAGGCGAGCTGTTCCATGAACATTTGGGTACCCCCGCCGGTAATGCCGATCCGCAATTTTTAACGGAGACCGCCAGACAACATTTAAGGGATGTTTTTTTAACCAGAAGGGCCGCTTTAACAGGTGTAAATTTCGCAATAGCTGAAACCGGCGAATTTGTAGTGTGCACCAATGAAGGCAATGCCGATATGGGCGCTCATCTGGCCGATATACACATTGCCAGTATGGGGATAGAAAAGATCATCCCCGAAAGGAAACATCTATCGGTATTTCTGAGATTACTTACCCGCAGCGCCACCGGGCAGCCTATAACCACTTACTCCAGTCATTTCAGTAAGCCACGACAAGGGAAGGAAATGCACATTATTTTGGTAGATAATGGTCGCTCAATACAACTAGGCAGGGAAGATTTCCGTAACTCATTAAAATGCATCCGTTGCGGCGCTTGTATGAATACCTGCCCGGTTTACCGCAGAAGCGGTGGTCATAGTTATCATTACGCTATATCAGGGCCGATTGGGGCTATCCTTGCACCTAACCTTGATATGGAAAAATATGCCGACCTGCCGTTTGCATCAACCTTGTGCGGGTCATGTTCAAATGTTTGTCCGGTAAAAATCGATATACACGATCAGTTATATAAGTGGCGGCAGGTTATTGTACAAAAAGGTTATGCGCCCACAGCTAAAAAAGTGAGTATGCAGGCCATGGCAAACGTGCTTGGCTCATCATGGAAATACCATGCGGCAGGTAAAGCAGCACGTACGGTAATGCACCTGGCACCTTTTGCAGTAAACAACAAGTTTAACCCGTGGTATAAGCACCGCGATATGCCGGAGGTGCCTGAAAAATCGTTCGGAGAGTGGTATAAGATCAACAGAAATAAATAATTAAATACGATGAGCAGCAGGGATAAAATTTTAGCAACCGTAGGTCAGAATCAACCAGCGTACAGCCAATTGCCGGATATATCATTTTTAAAGGGCGATAATGATAACACGGTTGCGAAATTCATTGATACATTAACAACTATCGGCGGTAAAGTTATTTTATCAGAAACTATTGCTGACATAAGATTTTTGCTGCTTGAAGAGCTTAAGAACCATACGCGTAAAGTAACAACAGTGCCGCTCTTGGGTGATATTATGGAAATGGTAAACAAGCGTTTGCATGACCCGCATACCATGGAAAATATTGATTACGCCATTATAGAAGCTGATTTAGCTGTTGCCGAAAATGGCGCAGTTTGGGTTACAGAAGATAAATTATTTACCCGTGTATTGCCCTTTATAACCCAGCACTTGGCTGTAATTGTAAAAGCAGATAATGTGGTGCCAACTATGCATGAAGCATATGAAAAAATAGGAAACAGTACCTATGGCTTTGGTACATTTATAGCCGGCCCATCCAAAACCGCTGATATTGAGCAATCATTGGTACTCGGCGCACATGGCGCCAGGAGCCTGACCGTATTCTTGTTATCTTAAATTATTGAGCGCTGTAATCCCAATCATCGGTACGGAATGATGATACCGGAAGGCCATCTGTGCCAAACAGATCGCCAACAACAAAATCTTTAAAAGCATACCGTACGGCTACAGGTTCTTTTACCTGTTCGCTGCTTACGGTTACAGCGCTGCCTGTTACCTGGGCCTTTGCCGGGTAGAAATGCTTGTCGGCACCGGCAATCTCAAACGTATTCATTTCTTTTAAAAATGAGGTTAGCCCATTAGTGGCGTTCTTAAACTTTACTATAGCCGAACTTCCTTTTATGGTCACAGACTCATATGCCGGGCTCTGGTAGCCAAAACCCTGTATGCCATAAGTTTTACCTAATGCCAGGTAAGCCAAACGCGAACCTGCCTGTTCTTTCCGGGGTGGGTGGATGGTGGCTTGTTCGCCAATATCCATGAGTACAGCCATGCCTGCATTAGGGATCTTATCCTCATCCAAACGCTGCACATCCCTTAAAAATGCTGAATTATACTTACCACCTTTGTTATATGGAGGTAACTGGGCATAGTCATATGGCGCTATCTGCGCGTAATAGAAAGGAAAATCGCCAATATTCCATTTGGAACGTAATACTTTAACAAAGGTTGTAAAAAGGGAATCGTATTGTGCCGGAAAATCATAATTTGATTCACCCTGGTACCATATAGTGCCTTTTATGCCATAGCTGATAATGCCATGCAGCATAGCATTATATAATGTAGTGGGGGTGCGGCTTACTTCTTTAATTGAATCGGTGGGCTTAGGGATCTTTATTTCAGGATAAGGTTTTAACGTAGCCGGATCCATCCAGGCCTGTATAGATGATCCGGCGTAATTGCAACTGATCAGTCCGATAGGGACATTCAGCATTTTATTCAATAATCTGCCAAAATAATACCCGGTAGCACTGAATTTTGCCACAGTTTCTGGTGATGCCTGCAGCCAATGGCTTTGTTTAATATCCTTCTGTAAAGTGGTTCTTGATCCTCTCGGCACAGTAAATAAGCGGATATTCGGATTTTTGGAGTTAAGAATCGCTTCGTTTGAATTTAATATAGGTTGACTTTTATATCCTTTCATCGGGATTTCCATATTAGATTGGCCTGCGCACACCCATACTTCGCCAATTAATACATCGTTCAAAACTAAGGGTTTGCCATCACTTACACTTAACTGGTAAGGGCCGCCTGCAATAGGGGTGCTGATTTTTAGGACAAATTTACCCGATGTATCCGCTATTGCCTGGTATGTTTTTTTATTCCATGATGTTGTTGCCGTAATATGTGTTCCGGGTTTATCCCATCCCCAAACCGCGATGGTCGACTGCTGCTGCAATACCATGTCATCCGTAAAAATATTTGCAAGTGTAACCTGCGCAGTTGATCGGTACGCTGAGAAAATAATACATAAAAACAAGATAACGGATGCGATTAAACGTTGTAATTTCATCATTGCTGAATAATTATTTGAGGGTTTCTCCCGGCTTTTTAATCCTTGAGAAAAGCTATAATATGGTTTGTTATTTCAAATGTATATTATCTTTTTTTCATTGTTGATGTGTTCAAGGTCAACAAGATAAGATTGTACATTCATTGGATAATCTATTCCAATTTAAGGCTGTAATAGTAAATAACTTTACCGTAGTTAATACTCACCATCTGTATACCAATTGCAGGTAAACCTTTTAAACTTAATAGTGATGAAAAAATCTTATATCATTTTTGCAGCTGGCATAGCCATGATAACATCGGTAAATGCGTATGCACAAACGGATAATACAGCAAAAACCGAAGCAGCAGCAACTGCCAGATCCAAGTCGGATCCGGATGTAAAAGCAGAGCAGTTTGTAGCCGCGCTTAATCTTACCGATGCAGAAAAAGCATCGCAGGTAAAAGCAATAATAACAACGCATTTAACCGCAGTGCGCGACTGGCATAATAACCATGCCTACACCCTGGTACCTGCCGGGCTTAACCCCATAACCGGTAAAACCTTTACCAAGGCCGATTGCCAGTTTATTATTGATTCAACTATCCCTAAAACTGTACATGAAGCATTAATGACAGGGCTTCGCCAGTATTTGAATGATGACCAGGTTGAAGTTATATTGGATAAATATACCATTGGCAAAGTAGCCTTTACCATGAATGGTTATAAATCAATTGTGCCCAATGTGACACCTGCAGAGGAGACGTTTGTATTAACCAACCTGAAACAGGCACGTGAACAGGCTGTTGATTACAAGAATGTGGAGGAAATATCTACTGTTTTTAAAATATACAAAACTAAGATTGAAGACTATTTTAACAATAACGGCAGAAACTGGAAGGTGATGTATAAAACCTATGTAGACCAGGTTTTAGCCAATAAAAAAGCTGCCGGTAAAGATGCACCTGGTGCTGAGAAAGAATAGGTTTTTTAGTCTTAAGTCTTTAGTCGAAAGTCAAGAATTAGAAAATCTGACTCCTGACTAAAGACTTACGACTCCTACTATAAAACCGGATGCGGAATTGAATAATATTTTAGTTCGATAATATCAGCAGGAATAGGTTTACTGTTCCAGTGCTGATGGATTGCTATGGCAGTACCCACCGCTGTAGCCTGCGCCATTGAAGCTGCAAAGATTTCCAGCTTAGGAAATGCCGCTGCCAGCAGGTTCATGTAGATGGCATTTTTGCTAAAGCCACCATCAACAAATATGCGGCGCATATTGGTATCCTGTAACACCATTTGGGTTGATTGGTATTGCTGTGCTATGATATCGATCATGAGCTGATGGTAAGCTTCTATATGATCCTCAAAAGTATTCAGATCCCTTGAAACAAATGCCGATTCACTCCGGGAAACAGGCTGTTCGCTGCCGGTGTTTTGTTTTAGTTTGCGGATGATGTCCGGATCATAGGCCACATGCTTAAAAATAGCTGTGTTAACTTTAAAATGCGTGGTTATCCGCTTTACCTGTAGTTCATGCTCGTTACCTGCAAACAACCTTGAGGCCTTTACCGGCGAACCCTTGTATTGCATATAGCAAAGGCAATCGTTAGCCAGTTCTTCATCCGTAACCGGTGTATGGTTGAACGGGTTAAGACTGATACACCAGGTGCCGGTACTGATAAGGATAAAAGGCTCTGTAAAGTTAACGAGGTAAGGTATCAGTGCCGCGGAGCTGTCATGAAGGCCCACACCAACTACATAATCACCGCCTTCGGTATTAGGCAAAACACTGTCTGAGGCGATGATTGGTGCGAATTTTTCATTTAATCCCTCTTTATACACCCAGTCGTGGTAATCATTTTTTTCATAATCCCACAAGCCGGTATGGCAGCCAATGCTGGTAATATCGGTATAAGGCTTGCCGGTAAGTAAATAGCTCAGGTACTGGGGCAGGTGCAGGCTGTATTTTATCTGCTTAAAAAGTTTTGGGTTTTGGTATTTGATGCGGTACAATTGCATGCCCGAGTTCAGGTTCCCTAAAACAGGCGAGGATGTTTCCCTGGCCAGCTTTACTTCTCCGCCATAGGTGTTATAGAATTGTTCTTTTAACTCCTGCGGAAATTCCTTCAGATAGTTATATAGTGGGGCAACGGCCCTGCCTTTCTCATCAATATGAACAAAACTTGCACCGTAAGTGGAGAAGTTGACCGCTTTTACCTCAAACTCAGGCATACGAAATACCTCACGCAGCGAATCAAATATGGAAAGCTTTAAACTGTACAGATTTTCGCAGGGGAAATCATCCTCGTCAATTGTTTCAATAAAGCGTGCCGACTTTTCATATACAATGTGGTAATTCTCATCAAACAGGAAAAGTTTCTTGTTCGTTTTGCCCACATCAAAAATCGCTATAACTGGTATTGTACTCATTTTTATTCTTGTTCTTATTCCCCCTTTAGGGGGACAGGGGGCTTATAATCCCGTTGCCACTGTTTTTAACCCACGTTCTTTAATCAGGTGTTCTCTTATCTTTAGTTTACGATAAGCCTCAATAGGGTTTAACGCGCCGCCATTACGCAGGCTGGCTTCAGCTACTAAAGGCCTTACATCTGTGCGGTAAGCCTGCTGCAATATCTCCTGCGCCAGTGCCACATCGTTATTGTTTTGAGCAGCTTGTAAGGCGGTTTTATCAACCAGTAAAGCCTGCGCGTAAGCAATTTTAATAGCCTGTACAGATTGTAAAAGGTCCTCGATAGGATCTTTTACATTATGCGACGCGTCGATCATCCAGCCGATAGCCGTCGCATGATCCATGCCACGCGCATCCATGCCTTCCACCAGTTCGTTAAAGATCAGGAACAGTTGGTAAGGGTTGATACTGCCTACGGTCAGATCATCATCACCATATTTAGAATCATTGAAATGAAAACCGGCCAGTTTGCCTTCCATCAATAATAATGATACGATCTGCTCGATATTGGTGCCCTGTAAATGGTGGCCCAGGTCGACCAGCGTTTGTGCCTTTGGCCCGAGTTTGGATGATAGCAGGTAGGATTGCCCCCAGTCGCCAATAGTGGTTGAATAGAAATTCGGCTCATATGGTTTATACTCTACCCAAACCTTCCAGTCATCCGGCAAAGCGGCGTAGATCTCCTGCAGGCTTTCCAACGTGTTCTGAAAAGCCTTACGGAAGTTCAGCTGTCCCGGGAAGTTAGATCCATCCGACAGCCAAACTGATAATGCTTTTGAATCCAGTTCTTTGCCATATTTAATAACTTCAATATTATGTTCTACGGCCTGTTTTCTAACTGCTTTATCCACATGGTGCAATGATCCAAATTTATAGCTCAGTTTCTGGTCTTTCTGATCCTGGAAGGTATTGGAGTTTACGGCATCAAAGTGCAAACCCAACCCGGTGGCTAAGGCTTTGATTGATGCCGCATTCTCCGGAATATCCCAGGGAATGTGTAAAGAGATTGAGTTACTTGATTTATTTAGTGCGTGTATAACACCCACGTCTTCAATTTTTTCTTCCAGGCTGCGTGGCTCACCACCGCCGGAGAAACGTCCGAAACGTGTACCGCCCGTACCCAAAGCCCAACTTGGGATGGCGATATTAAACACGCTTAATTTCTGTAACACCTCATCGAGGTTATTGATATCGGCAGCAACACCCTCGAATTTACGCTGGTGTTTATCTGCCTGCTGATGATTTAGCTCATCAACGGTATATTTTTCTATCTGCATAACTTTAGATTAGAATTGATATTAATCATTAAACTCCCCTTCAGGGGGCTGGGGGGCTTATCTTACAAACCCCGCAGCAACACCGCCATCCACATTAATCACATTTCCGGTTGATTTGCTCAGCAAGCCGCCGGTTAAGGCAAAGCATGCATTGGCAATGTCTATAGGTAATATCACTTCATTCAGCAAGGTGCGTTTGGCATAATAAGCAGGTAGTTCTGCTACGGTAATGCCATAAGCTTTGGCACGTCCCTCGGCCCAGCCACCAGCCCAGATGTTACTGTCGCTGATCACAGCATCAGGATTGATCACATTAACACGGATATGGTCGGCACCTAGTTCAGCAGCATTCAGTCTGCTCAGGTGTAACTGTGCAGCTTTAGCACTACCATAACCTGCATTGTTAGGGCCGCTCACCAGTGCGTTCTTGCTCACGATGTTGATGATATCGCCACCAATAGCCTGTTTTTTCATCACCGCAACTGCTGCCTGGGTTACAAAGAATTGGCCTTTTACCAATACATCATATAACAGATCCCAGTCCTTTTCGGTATGGTCGGCAATGGTTTTGGAGATGGACAGGCCTGCGTTATTCACGATCAGATCCACACCGCCAAAAGCTAAAACAGCTGTCGCGATAGCTTCCTGGATCTGCGCTTCGTTAGTTACATCAAGCGCAGCGGTTGCGTAAGCATCTTTACCATAGGCTTTTTTAAACTCTTCACCTGCACCTTCCAAACGTTCGGCATTCATGTCGTTCAATATCACTACCGCGCCTTCTTCCACAAACTTTTTAGCGATAGCTTTACCAATGCCGCCCGCGCTTCCGGTTACTAAAGCTACACGGCCCGATAATGCTTTTGGTTTAGGCATGCGCGATAATTTGGCTTCTTCCAGTAGCCAGTATTCAATATCAAATGCTTCCTGGCGTGGTAATGAGGTATATTCTGATATCGCTTCAGCACCTTTCATTACATTAATGGCGTTGATATAGAACTCAGCAGCTACACGTGCTGTCTGTTTATCCTTGGCGAACGTGAACATACCCACACCCGGATAAAGTATCACCACCGGGTTAGCATCGCGGATAGCCGGGCTGTTCGCATGTTTGCAGGTGTTATAATAATCCTCATACATTTTGCGGTAAGCCTCAAACGCAGGGGTAAGTTTTTCTTTTATAACAGTAACATCTGATAGATCATCACCGGCTCCTAATTCCAATACCAGCGGACTGATCTTGGTTCTTAGGAAATGATCCGGGCAACTGGTGCCTAGTGGTGCCAAACGCTCAAGATCATTAGAATTGATGTACTCCAACACACGGGCATCATCGGTAAAATGACCGATCATCTGTGTTTTTGATGAGCAGAAACCACGCAGGATAGGCGCTAATGCCACCGCTTGTTTTTTACGGTCGGCATCCGGCAGGCTGTCGATCTTTTTACCACCAAAGGCCGCGCCTTTTTTCTTATAGTTTTCTTCTAAATATTCGGCACATTTTTCAATTACCTCAAGGGTGTTGATATAGCTGTCATAAGCGGTATCACCCCAGGTAAATAAGCCATGCGAGCCCAGCATAATACCACGGATGCCGGGATTATTATCTAAACATTCCTTCAATTGTAAACCCAGATCGAAACCAGGGCGTTGCCAGTGTACCCAGCCAATAGTGCCGCCAAACAATTCTTTAGTGATCTTTTCACCATCCTTTGCTGCCGCGATTGCAATAGCTGCGTCAGGATGCAGGTGATCGATATGTTTGAATGGCAAAAAGCCGTGCAGTGGCGTGTCGATACTTGGCGCTTTGGAGTTAAGATCGAAGATACTGTGGTTGAACAGTTCCACCATTTCATCTTCAAACTCAATACCGCGGTAAACATTCTTAAGGCTGCGCAGGCGGTCGACATATAGCGCTGCAAGGCCGCTTTTTTTCAAAGTGCCTATATCACCGCCCGATCCTTTGATCCACATAACTTCAACCTCTTTACCCGTCAAAGGATCTTTGTCTATTACTTTGCAGGATGTATTCCCACCACCATAATTGGTAAGGCGCAAATCGGCACCTAAAAGGTTTGAACGATATATAAGTAAAGCTACTTCATCACCGGCTAATTCCTCCGCTTTGGCATCATCCCATAAGTAATTTACATGCTTAAATTGTGTTGTGACAGACATATGTTTTATTTTGTAATTATTGAATTAATGATTTTATTGAATTGTTGATTAAACTTTTTATTTAACTACTCACCGCTCACTACTTACCACTCACCGCCACAGCAGTTTCCTTATCTTTTATTGAATTTCCTTTACCTACTACCAATACTGAAATGATAATAACCGCTATACCTGCTATAACAGTTATTAATGCCTTTTTGCTTACACCTTTCCATTCTTTTAATACAAGTCCCCATGCATTGGCTATTAATATAATGAAAGCCATATGCAGGATCCATGAACTGGCGCCGTTACCCAGCCGGCTTTCGCCCATGCCGTAAAAAAAGAACTGCAAAAACCAGGTGGTGCCGGCTAATGCCGAGAAGATATAGTTCTTTAACAGCGGAGTTTTTTCATTAGTATAATCGCCGAAAGTTTTATTACGGGCATTCAGTATCATGCACCAGATAAAGTTGGTAGTTAAGCCGCCCCAAAGTATAATAACATATACCACGTTGTTCTGGAAAAGGAAATTACCCTGCCCATTATGCGCTGCCATCCAAACGGTGTTAGCCTGGTCGGCCATGGTTTTACCGGCTTCGATACCAAAATTGAAACAGGCGCTGAGTACACCTGATACAATAGCTACTGCTATGCCCAGGCCAAAGCGGTAATCTTTGTTGTCCTCCACATCTGCCTGGCCTGCTGATAGTTCTTTTTCCTTCATCATACCGGCTTTGCCGCAAATGACAATACCTACTACTGTTAATGCTATACCCAATAACACCAATTGCCCCCAATGGGTGGTTGCCAGCGTGGTGATAGTATCTTTATCATTTTGAGGGAAGAAATTATAGTATACCGATGGAATCAGCGAACCAAATACTGCGCAGAGGCCCAATATAATAGTACTGCCCAACGATACACCTAAATAGCGAACTCCCAGGCCATATGTTAGCCCCCCGATGCCCCATAACAGGCCAAAGAAATAGGTGAGGAGTAGAATACTGCCGTTGGTATCGGCTATGATTTCGGTAAAATGCGGGATGGTGAGCCACGCTGCTAATGGCGGTACGATCAGCCATGAAAATAGACCGCCTATTATCCAATAGCTTTCCCAGGCCCAGCCTTTTACTTTTTTATACGGAATGTAAAAACTACCAGAGGCAAAGCCCCCGATGAAATGGAAGATAACTCCAAATATAACTTGCATGTACTATGTTGGTTTATTAATTGATAACACCAGGCGTATGTAAACCATACACTTTATATTTTAAAGTTAAACAGATAAATCGATTTATTGAATCGATTTATCCACTAAATCAAAACTATTATATAATGTTTTTCATTTTTGATGAAAGCTTATCATGATAATATATTATCTTATCATTCAAAAACCTTTTACTTTGCTTTAAATGCTGCCATCGCCTGAAAAATTTCATAATAATGGCTTTTATTTAATTTTCAATTTCCTTATTTCTTTTTGGCGTGCAGCCAGCCGCTGTATAATAGTTTTTTATCGATATCCGGCTTAGGGAAAAATAAGCTGGCTACATAACCAACAATTATCACCACAAAATGACTGTAAACGCCCAGCATTAATTTATTATGGGTGAAGTTGTATTTACCCAGATCGAGCAGCAGCGTTTGATGCGGCCCGGTACCTATTTTAGTAGAGGTTAGAAAGGCATAAGCTGTGAATAAAATGCAAGAGATAATACCTATAGTAACCCCTTGCCTGTTTGCCCGTGAACTAAACAACCCTAATAGAAATATACCCGCGATGCCGCCGGAAAATATAGCATATAAAGTGAATACAATGCCCAAAACACCCTCATTACCTGCGGATAAGTATAATGCGGCGATCAATAACGAGCCAATCCCCGCAAAAACTACTATCCATTTCCCGGCTTTCAGGTATTCTTTATCGGTTTTTTTAGGATAAAAGCGTTTGTAGTAATCCTCAACACCAACAGCAGCTAAACAATTCAGGTCGGCACCCAGGCTGCATACAGCGGCTGATACCAGTGAGGCGATGATCAACCCTACAATACCAGTAGGGATCTTACTCACAATAAAATAAGGGAATATAGCATCGGGTCGCATACCAGCAGGCAACGGATTTTGATGATAATAAGCAAACAAAGCTGTGCCGATGAACATAAACAAGGCCCATACCGGTACCAGTAAAAATACGCCCATTAATGAGGCCCTGATAGCTGATCTGTCTGATTTTGCGGTTAAATATCGCTGTACGATGGTTTGATCGGTGCCATACTTTTGAATGCCATAAAAGATGCCATTTATAGCCATTACAATGAAGGTGAGTTTTTTTAGGTTGAAGTCGTACGGCCCAAAACCTGTATGTCCGTTTGTGCTGGCTATGTGCCACACCTCTGCTGGGCCGCCCTTTACCGAATAAAGTATAATTATTAAACAGGCTATCCCGCAACCAAACAGCATAAAGCCCTGTATCACATCCAGCCATATTACGGCCTCAATACCGCCTAATAATGCCAGGATAATGATCACTACGCCAATTACGGAGATAATTATCAGGGTATTAACCCCGGTCATATTGGCCAGTGCGAGCGACAGCAGGAAAAATACGGTACCCATTTTAGAGAAGTGGGTAAGTACAAAGCCCAGCGAGCTGTAATACCGGGCAAATGAACCAAAGCGCTTTTCAAAATATTCATATGTGCTTAAGCCGATAACTTTTCTATATAAGGGTACAATAAACCAGATCATGGTTAACAGTACTATCGGTACCATTAAGCCCTGTACCAGTAATATCCAGTTTGATGAATAGCCTTCGCCGGGATAGGCCAGGAAGGTTATGCTGCTGATTAGGGTTGCTAATATAGAAAACCCGATGGCCCATGAAGGGATCTTACCATTGGCGGCAAAATAGCTTTGTGTTGAATCTTGTCCCTTTGCAAATCTGAAGCCGAAATAGACGGTGACGCATAGAAAAACAACAATAATAACATAGTCAGGAATATGCAGGTGCGCTGTATTCATTCTTTATAGCTGTTGTTTTTTTTATCAGAAATTCCAGACAAAGGATGGCCAGTTATAGCTACCTGGTTTCAGGGTTAAAAAAAGATCGTTGCTTGTATCAACTTTCATTTTTATTACACCGGGCCCAAGTTCCTGTACCGGAGAAAAACTGTTAAAATTTAATCGGTTTATAATTGCCGCGGCTGTTGAGCCGCCTTCTATTAAAAGTTCTTTTATAGCTGTTTTCCGGAATACTATCTCCACAACTTTTGCCTTTTTATTACGTAAATCAGCAGCGGTTATTGTAATACCCTTTGTAGCGTACTCATCAATGGCAATAATAGCCTTTTTATGGCTATTTAGTAAGGAAACAATTTCATCGGCCCACATTTCAAAAAAGCTGTCAACGGGATTCTCAGCTTTGATAATATCGCATGGCATATAGCTTACCGGCCCGCTATCTTCTTTTACTTTTTTGATCGATTGTCGGCTTTCATCGTGCGTACTGCCGCATACAAATAGGGCAGGGTAGGTGAGTTCAGTGAAGCTGACATCTGCTTCAATTTGTGCATTCAATTTTAACGATTCAAGTAAGGCGATGAAAAATCCTGAGCCACCGGCTAGTATAGTATTTTCATCTGCTTTGCTTGCCCAATAATGCAAATCATCTGTTGTAGCACATTCACCTATTGTAATGCCAAAATCAGGTAACGGGTCATTTATGCCACGCAGGTGTATTTCCTTTTCATCAACTCTTAGCATGTGCTGTAACCGGCTGCTGGTGATGGCAAATTCAGGGTCGTGGGCAAAGCTGGTTAAATGAATAGGTTTACCTTTTATAAAATACCTGCCGTTATTTATTGTTCTGCCAAAGGCAGGATTTGCAGGAACCAATAATGCCTTGTCTAAACCAAGCTCTTTTAAATGTACTTTAATTTCACTTACTACATGCCCGCGCAGTACAGAGTCAACTTTCTTAAAAATAGTATCAGGATTGATCTCCTTTAGCTTTTTCGTTACTGCTTCCATTTCCTTCAACGCCTGCTCTTCGGGCATTGAGCGGGTATCCGTAGCAATGACCAGCAGATCGGCTTTTGATCCTGTGTTAACAGCTGTGGCTATTTCTACAGTCAAATCGTATCGTAACCCTATCCCGCCTAGCTCAGCAGCTCCCGTTAAATCATCGGCAACAACAGCAATCATTAAACTATTATTTGTTTCCTGTACCTGCTTAACTGCACGGCAGATTCAATAGCTAGTAACATGGCATCAGCGCTGGCAATACCTTTACCTGCAATTTCAAATGCTGTACCATGGTCGACAGAGGTGCGGATGATCGGCAAGCCCAAAGTAATATTCACCCCCTTAACACTTGCCATTTGTTTCTTTTCTGCATCCCACTGAAAGCCCGAAAGTTTAAAAGGTATGTGTCCCTGATCATGATACATAGCTACTACACCGCCGTAAGCTCCGGTTGCTGCTTTTGCAAACATGGTATCCGGTGGGATAGGCCCCTCAACATTATAGCCTCGTAATAACGCTTCCTGAACAGCCGGTAAAATTTCCTCATCATCTTCAGTGCCGAATAAACCGCTGTCGCCTGCATGGGGGTTAAGCCCGGCAATGCCAATTTTAAGGTTGGTTTCACCAAGACTGATCAAGCCATTATATAATAGCTCAACAACTTCCAGTATCCTATCCTTTTTAACCAGATCACAGGCCTGCCTTAGTGATACGTGGGTTGAAACGTGTATCACCTTTAAATTATCTTCAACCAATAACATGGCGTATTTGCGGGTATTGGTAAAATGCGCGTATATTTCGGTATGCCCTGCAAAATGATGCCCGGCTTCGTTAATCGATTTTTTGTTGATTGGGCCGGTAACAGTAGCATCAATATCGCCAAGCATAGCCAGGTCTATTACCTTTTTCACTGCACCGAATGCCGCATTGCCTGCCATGGCTGATACTTCGCCAAATACCAGCTTATTCATTTTTACGTTTTGCAGATCGTAAACATCTATATTGCCGAATTCAAATTTTGCTTCCTCAATGTTTTGAACGGGATTGATCTTAGCATCTAAATGCAGGCGTTTAATAATATCATTAAATACATCGGCATCACCTACAAGCAATGGCTTGCAAATGTCATATATGTACTTATTAAGTAATGCTTTAACAGCTATTTCGGGGCCGATACTTGCCGGATCGCCCATGGTTATTCCTATAATTGGTTTATCAAACATTTGTACTGGTTTTTAACAGTAAATTTTCCTTCTCCATGTTATGGCGAAAGTGTTTAAGTATCTTATTTTTCTCATCGTCGCTTAGCGGATAAAGTGGCGGCATAACAAACTCCTCGCAAAGCTCCAGTTCATGCATGCACACCTTTAATGCCCATAATGATTCGCCCAGCAGTTTGCCTTTCTGATATACATCACCCATCATGTCTGATAATTTCTGGAACTTATAGGCTCGTTCATTATCACCATTTTTAACTGCTTTATATAGCTCTTCATAAATATGAGGGCATATATTCCCGGTGCTGGGTATCAGGCCATCGCTGCCGTCTATCAGGGCTTCTGTCGATTTTGGTGCCCATCCCAAAAAGTGGCAAAAATCTTCACGTGCTGCCCATAATTTAATTGATTCCTTTAACCGTTCATCGCTGCGTTCTGAATCTTTTGTGCCGATGATCCTTTCGTGGGCACTTAATTCATCAATCACATATAAAGGGATCGACATTCTTGTAGTAACCGGAATGTTGTATATGATAATGGGTCCCGGAACCTGCTCAGCCAGTTGCTCAAAATAACGTATCATCTGGCTGTCTGACAGGTTGTAATAAGAGGGCAGGGTAGCAGCAACCGCATCAACGCCATTATCGAAACCGATTTTGGCAAGTGTTACCGATTCTTCCAAACAATTAGCCGAAATGCCAAAATACAGCATATCGCCCGGATGCTTTATTTTGCCTGCGGCGATTACGTAGTCTTTTTTTAGTTTGAAAGGTAATGAAGCAGATTCACCTGTTGTGCCGTTTATAAAAGGCATAACATTATGCTTGTGAAAATTATGGAACATTTTCTCAAGCGCTGTAATATCCAGCTTAAAATCTTTAGTAAGTGGGGTAACAGCCGGAACTACAATACCTTTAAATTTTTGTTTATTGTTCATGCTGTTTAGTACGCTTCATTATAAATGTGTATAGCATCTTGTTCACTTATATGACGGGGGTTATTCTTTAAAAGTCTTTGTATTTTTAAAGCGTCTTTTGCCATTTCGGGTATCGCATCCGCTGGGACATTAACATCCCGCAATTGTGCCGGTACGTTACATTCTGTAATCAGCGATCGCACTTTTTCTATGCCCGATTTTGCTGTTTCATGATCGTTTATTCCTCTTTTACAACCCAGTGCCACAGCTACATTGGCATAACGTGTAAGCGAAGCTTCCATGTTATATTCCATAACATAGGGCAATAGTAAAGCGTTGGAGAGGCCGTGCGCTAAATGAAAGGTACTGCCCAACGGGTATGATAATGCATGTACGCCTGCTGTATTAACAGGCCCAAGGCAAAAACCGCCCAATAAGCTGCCCATGGCAACCTGGTAACGCGCGTTTTCATCTGTGCCGTTTTTTACGGCTTGTACAAGGTTTGCAGCAATAAGTCGTATACCCTCAAGCGCATACATGTCAATAAATGGCTGTGCAAACTTGTTGGTATAAGCTTCAAGGCAGTGGGTTAAGGCATCGAGCCCGGTAGCGGCGGTAATAGATGCAGGAACGCTGATCGTCAATAAAGGATCAACATAAACAATATCCGGCACCAGGTATGGGCTGATGATACCTTTTTTCTGATTGTCGCTGTCATCAACCAAAATAGCATTTGGCGAAACCTCGCTGCCCGTGCCCGATGTGGCAGGTACGCATATGAGTTTTTTACTGCGGCCCTTTAGCAGTCCGATGCCAACTATTTCGCTGAGCGATTGGTCGTTATCCAGTTGCGCAGCAATAAGTTTGGCTACGTCAAGCACACTGCCACCACCAATGCCTATAACAAAGTCGGGATTGATGGTTTTGGCATCCGATAGTAAGCTCTCAAAATCGCTGAAAGAGGGTTCCTGTACAATAGCTGTGCTGGTGGAAACTACAATATTGCTGGCTGTTAACTGCGCTATAAAGTCGTTAAGTGCAGGTAATAACGGGTCAATGGTTACTATAAAAATATTTTTGCAACCTGCATTAATGATTTCGGTATGTAAACTGGCAAGTGAACCGTTACCGAATACCAGTTTACCGGGAAAGTTTATAGAAAGAAATTGTGTATTGTTTATGGTCATATATTATCATCCCGGCGTACCCGCATTGTTAATTATCAGTTTAAGTTTATTGAAAGCGGTACACATTACTATTACTGTACAGAATATTAACAATGTTCTGTACTAGCTTTGTTAGGTATCACTTTAAATTATTGCTTTTAGATTTATCTAATAACAAATGTATTGGACGGAGCGATAGGAGTGTTGTATAATTTATGCAAGTAATTATAGGATATTATCATTGCATATGTTTATTGTTATTTACACTAAAAATACTTGCTGTGTTGATTTCTTCAGATTGAAAAACCAATATATATCCTCAAGCTATTCATATTGTGTATTATTAACTTATGGTGGGTATTACGATAACGATTAAGTAAATATTACTGCCATAATGTTTGATGTTATAATACAGCAGCAATACATTTGTATTTAAGTTAAGATATTATAATCCAACTTAATATATAACTTAAATGATATAACCAGATCAGTGAATATTCCTGATTTAAACCAAATAACATTACGTATGACAGCAGTTAGAACTTTAGGGCAATTTATTATTGAAAGGCAAAATGATTTTCCATATGCAAAGGGGGAGCTATCTAGATTACTACGAGACTTGGCCATTGCTGCGAAAATTGTAAACCGCGAAATTAATAAAGCGGGCTTGGTTGATATTTTGGGTGAAGCAGGTACAACCAATGTACAGGGCGAGGGGCAGAAAAAGCTGGATGTATATGCCAACGAACAATTTATAGCAGCCCTGCAAAGCGGCGGCGAATGCTGCATAGTAGTATCTGAAGAAAATGATGAACATATTTATATCGATTCAGAAATTTCAAAGGATGCCAAGTACATCGTGGCAATCGATCCTTTGGATGGCTCTTCAAATATTGATGTGAATGTTGGTGTAGGTACTATATTCTCCATATATCGCAGGAAATCAATTGATGGCAAGGCTACCTTGGATGACGTTTTACAGAAAGGCACGGAGCAGGTTGCTGCCGGGTATATCATTTACGGCTCTTCAACCATGCTGGTGTATACTACAGGTAAAGGTGTTAACGGGTTTACGCTCGATCCTTCAATAGGAGAGTTCTGTTTATCGCACCCGGATATGGCTATCCCTAAAGATGGTGTTATCTATTCCATAAACGAAGGCTACTATACCCATTTCCCTGATGGGGTAAAAAAGTATATAAAATACTGCCAGGTGGAGGATAAAACCACCAGCAGGCCATATACCTCGCGTTATACCGGCTCTATGGTAGCCGATCTGCATCGCAATATGATAAAAGGCGGTATATTCATTTATCCGAGCACTGCCAGTGCTATAAAAGGAAAACTGCGGTTGGTATATGAATGTAACCCAATGGCTTTTATTATTGAGCAGGCCGGCGGTTTTGCTTCAGATGGCTATAAAAGGATACTGGAGCTTGATGTTAAAGAATTGCATCAGCGTACCCCGATCTTCATTGGTTCGGAAAACATGGTAAGAAAAGCAGAAGAGTTTATGGCCTCCTTTTCACCACAGAAAACGAAAAAAACATTTGAAGGGGCTATTCAAATTCAGTAAGTGAACCTAATCAACCAATCTATATCAAAACAAACCCCGGTATGCTGAGCATCCGGGGTTTGTTTTGATAGTGGAAATTAGGGTGGATTACTTTTTATAACCAACAGGTATTACAGTGCTAAGCGGCACCAAACTATTCAGGTAAACTTCGATATTGGTATAGCCGCCGCCGTTTTTTGCCGGTAATGCTGCATCCGTGGCATCATGCGGGTTAAGGCCATGTTTAATTTCATAAGCATCAGGCATACCATCGTGGTCAGAATCTTTGTAGGGTGTTCCTTTGTATTCAGGATAGCCACCAACCTGTGCTATGTCGGTAATAATTCCTTTTTTGTATGATGAATCAGGCAAACGGTGTTTAACCCACTTGCTGCCATTGTTGTTATCGGTGCCTTCAATATAAAAGATCTTTCCGGTTCTTACTTCGTTAATAATACGTGTATCAACAGGATCCCTTTTAGGTAAGCTACAACCCACGTTAGTCAAAACATAATCATAAGCCTGTTTGGCTGAGATAAGTGTTACAGGCGCCATCGGAAACGGTTTATTTACCCTTATGCTATCGGTATATCTTCCCGCATCGGGCATATCGCCGATCTGTATGCCACCGTCCCAGTTGTCTTTAGTTACTTTCTCATCGCCCTCCATTATATTGCCATTGGCATATACACTGCCAAATTTGCCCCTGCTTTCAGGTGATCTTCCCGACTCAGGTTTTAATATTCTATGGCCAACAGGTTTCTTAATATCAGTAATAGGGCCCGGTTTGTAGTAGTTATTGATGAAATTGAAAAATGACTGGTTGTCACCGCCATCGGCGCTGCGATCCCACCAGTTAAATATTACGTTGTTGGCAAAACCAAAATCGCCAAACATGCCTACCGATGGGTTACGGCTAATGTTATTTGCCCAAAGATTACGTATAAATGTACTGTTCAACCCTCCAAGTGTGCTGCCGAACGCATGATTATAAGTGTCCAATCCTTCAGCATACATAGAGTTTTGCATGGTGATGTTCACGGTTGGCAACTTATCGCCTTTGTTGCCCTGGCGGTTGTATACGTGGCGATACATCGACATTACCTCATCCAGTCCCCAGCTGCCCGAAACGTGGTCGATCATGATATTACCTATCGGGTTACCACCAAAGGCATCATCACGGCGGGTAACGTCTGTAGCGCCTCTGCGGAAACGTACAAATCTTACGACAACATCATGTGTATCAACCCAAACAGATTCACCTGCTATACAAATACCATCGCCGGGAGCGCTCTGTCCTTCAATGGTAATGTAAGGTGCCCTGATGCTGATAGGCTGACTCAAATGTATTATACCGGCAACATTAAACACCACAATACGTGCACCGCCTTGTTCGCAGGCATCGCGTAAGGTGCCCGGGCCATAATCACCCAGACTCGTTACTTCAATCACCCTGCCGCCACGGCCACCGAATGAGTACATGCCGCCGCCTTCAGCACCCGGGAATGCAGGTATTTTAGCCTGCGGCAGGTCAGATGGTTTGGCTGCCCATGGAATATAGGGTTTCCCATTTTTCTCATCCTTTTGTATAGCAGACATCGCTTTTTCAAATGCCAGATCGGAACGATGCTTTTCAATAGCATAAATGGAATCAGATTTCTTTTGCATGGGGATAGGCACGCGAGGGTATTGCGCTTGTGCTGTTTCATAACTGCCAAATGCACCCACCAGGATGGATAAAGCAATGAGTTTTCTCTTCATTTTTTGGTTTATAATAATATTATGGTTTAAAGGCCGGTACGAACAAATTATTTGCGCGGTTGCCGTTTTTAATAAATTTATCCGGGGTATTTAGGTTAATATCCTGGTTTCAAATATGCGTACTACTTAAAACGGTTTTGTATATGATTTTTTCTAGGTGATATACAATCTTAGCGTATATGGCCTGTGTGCTTGGTTTTTAGAGATAAATACCTATAAATTTACCGTAGCTATATAAGCCAATTATAATATCATCAACTTAATGAACACTTTAGTTTGCACTACGCCGGGCAGCTTTGAATATAAATTCAGCGATAAACCGGAACTGATGAAAAATACCGCTATTATAAAAATTAAGCGCATTGGTATCTGCGGTACCGATCTGCATGCTTTTAACGGTACGCAGCCATATTTTACCTATCCACGCATATTGGGTCATGAGCTATCAGGCGAATTAGTGGAATTTGATAATGCTCCCGGCTTTTCAGTTGGCGAAGCGGTAACTTTTATCCCTTATTTTAATTGTGGTACATGTATAGCCTGTCGCAGTGGCAAACCAAACTGCTGTGTTAACATACAGGTTTGCGGCGTGCATATTGATGGCGGTATGGTGGAGTATTTGCGTGTGCCGTCATATGCACTGGTGCATGGTTCAGGTTTAAGCTACGACGAACTGGCCTTAATAGAGCCGCTGGCTATAGGAGCACACGGTGTACGCCGGGCGAATGTAAAACCAGGCGAATTTGTATTGGTGATGGGAGCCGGCCCGATAGGTTTAGGCACGATGGAGTTTGCTCGTATAGCCGGCGGAAAGGTGATAGTAATAGATGTGAGCGATAATCGTTTAGAATTTTGCAGGCATGAGTTAAATATTGAGCATACCATAAACCCGTTAAAAGGAAATGCCGCTGAAAAGATCAGGGCGATAACCGGCGGCGATATGGCAAGTGTGGTTATTGATGCCACAGGAAATTTAAGGGCGATAAATGATGGTATTAACTATTTGGCCCATGGCGGGCGATATGTGCTGATCGGTTTACAAAAAGAAGCCTTTAGTTTTAGTCACCCGGAGTTTCATAAGCGGGAATCAACCCTGATGAGCAGCCGTAATGCTACCCGTAATGACTTTGAGTATGTAATTGATTGCATGAAAAAAGGATTAGTAGATGCTAAAACCTACATTACACACCGCACCGGCTTTGACCAGATAAAAGACGAGTTTGGCTCATGGCTTGATCCGGCTACAGGTGTAATAAAGGCAATGGTTGAGGTTGATTAATTATTTATAAAAGATAGGAGAGATGAAGATCAGGCTAATTGTATTCACGTTTTTTATATTTGTAATAAGTAATAATTGCTTTGCTCAAAGGCATTTACTTAGTACGGAGAAGCTAAAGTCGTATACTAGTTATTTTAATTCCATCGATACCGAAACGGTAAAAAATTATATCACTAATGATCATGCTTATGAATGGCTGGCAGCAAATGTGCCGTTGTTCGAGTGCCCCGACTCAGCTATTGAAAAGATCTATTATTACCGCTGGTGGACATTCCGCAAACACCTTGTTAAAACACCCGATGGTTTTGTTTTTACCGAATTTATCACCAATGTAAACTGGGCCGGCGAATATAATACAGTAAGCAGCGCGTTAGGACATCAAATTTATGAAGGCCGCTGGCTACGCGATCAGGAATATATTAAGGGCTATATCAATTTTTGGCTATTTGACGATCCAAAGCAAGCCAAACCGCACCTGCACGCCTTCAGCAGCTGGATTGATGACGCGGTGTACAATTTTTACCTGACCAATCCGGATAAAGCGTTTATAAAACAAGTGCTTCCTGCACTCAATAATGATTATAATCAATGGGAAAAAGAACACCAGCTTGGCGATAAATTATACTGGCAGTTTGATGTAAAGGACGCCATGGAGGAATCCATCAGCGGTGGCAGAAAGGTTAAAAATATACGGCCTACCATCAATAGCTACATGTATGGCAATGCCAATGGCTTAGCTAAGATGGCTGCAATTGCCGGTAACGATACCTTGCGAACAAAATATCAGCAAAAGGCAACTGAACTTAAAAAACTGGTGCAGGATAGTTTATGGGACGATAGCGCCAAGTTTTTCGAGGTAAAGAAACCCGATGGCAAGTTTGCCAATGCACGCGAAGAACTGGGTTTTATCCCATGGTACTTTAATTTGCCTGATGACAATGCGAAGTATGCTGAGCAATGGGATCAACTAACAGATACCAAAGGTTTTGATGCCCCATGGGGGATAACTACTGCTGAAAGACG
>Ga0206832_10076_pt1 | contig 25913 bp, 26 predicted proteins | sample Alteio_BWOrgCont_74_FD_152896 | JGI IMG/M metagenome (GOLD analysis project Ga0206832, IMG submission 152896) | Enriched cells from forest soil in Barre Woods Harvard Forest LTER site, Petersham, Massachusetts, United States -... | ecosystem: Environmental > Terrestrial > Soil > Temperate forest >... | reverse complement strand
CCTTTTGCAGATAATCCACTGTTTATATAGAAAATAGAATCGCCGAAATGTTTTTCCACAAAAGAATTGTTATCTGAAATAATCACTGTAGAGGCAGCCGCAGCCTCAAAAATTCTGGGTGAAGGGATGCCTAGTTCGTTATGGATATTTGAATGCAAAATTAATGTCATTCCATTTCGTTTTAGAGCGTTAATCACCGAATAGCCATTAAATGGGATTTCTCCTTTATATGTGTGATATGGGGAATCTTTATGAATTCCGTAGAATACAACGGTGAGATTTCTATTTAACAATCCATATAAATCTTTATATTTTTTACTAGTTTTCCGATTGCCCCATGCCGGCATAAGGGTGACGAGGTTGTTTAGTGTGACTTTTTTATATTCAACCGTTTGAACTGTGGGGTAGAAAGGTATATAAAACAGTTTTTTATCTAAGGATTTAAATGAATTTTCAAAACTTGCAGGCTTTTCAATCGTAAGTAAATATCCATCATATTTTTCATAAAATTGAAGAAGTTGTCCGTTGTTATCCAGATAATTAAAAGGATGAAAGATTGTAAGATAGTTAGCACAATTTGGGTTGAAATGCTCGTTTCGAGGGAGTAAGCAAATGATCCAGTCTAAGTTTTCCATATGTTGAATCTTGGAACCTTTTTCTTCATCTAAAAACACTTCCCATCCTAGACTTTCTGCTGCTATTTTAATACGATAACCCACCTCACGTTCGCCACAGTAGGTTGAATCGCTGATAATACCCATACGAATGTTTGCTTGAAGTGTGAGAAGGAAATTGAATGTAAATAAAATTAAAAAAGTGAAAAATATTTTCATGAAGATTATCCTAAAGTGTTTCGGTATACATACAAAAAAATAGGTATAATTGCTAGAGTAAAATGACAAAAAAAAATCTAAAAAAATCGGCCGAATCCCAATTTTTTTTTCCCGGCCTCTACGCTTTTTTTCTTCTGGCCCAGAAATCCGGGCCGTAGTCGAAGACGAGTTGCGTGTCTTTAGGGATTGTGCATTTAGCTACGAGCATTAAGTGCAGAATTTTATTTTTATCTATGAGGCAGAGGGGCTGCAAATTTGGTTGGTCGCTGTGGTTGATGAAGCGTGTAATGTTGCCCTGGTTTTTAGCATCGATAGTATAGTAATTCAAAGACCATAGTTTTGTAGGATAATGAAAACAATAGGCATTGTGATCCGGATGGTTCCTGTATAGTCTTCGGACTACACCGGCATATTCTCCAATGAAAGCGTCTTTTTCTATATCGTTGTCGGCAAAGACGCCATAGCCCATGGTGTCATCAATCCATTTGATGTAGATAGGAGGCGTTTTTTCTCTATTAATTTTATCCCAAGCATAGTTATCGCTTGCAATCCATTTGTAGCGGAGGATATACGGGCAATTTTCTGATACAGTCTTTAAGGCTTCATGTGAAGGGAAGACGATGGAAGGGCGATAGATGATTCCGAAAAAATTTTCGAATTGATGTAAAGGCATCCATGACGGAGTCATTTCCCCCTTTTTTTGCACTTTAATTCTTGTTGGAAGTGATATCATTATGTCGTATTTGTTGCGGCTAGCATTTTAAGTATCGATGCGATGGTATCGAGCCAATGGTAGCACTGTCTAATGAGTTCTTCAGAGAGTAATCGAAATCCAAAACACACGACGACAAGCGCTAAAAGGGATTTTAGTGGCATCCCTAAAAATGTAATTTGCACTTGAGGAGCGAGCCTATTGGCTATCCCTAAAAATGTATCTGTCATCAAGATAGCTAATAAGGCAGGTGCAGAAAGCTGCATTGAGAGTACCATTACTTTGTTAAAGAGTTTAACCATCAAATCCCAAAAATTTGAGGCTTTATCAAAAAATGCGGTATTGATGAATTGATCTGGAGGGATAACATTATACGAGTCAATCATTGCATTTAAAAATATGAATGGTCCATCAATGGTAAAGAAAAGATAGATTAAAACCATGTTGAAAAGTGTTCCCAAGGGGGAAGATTGGTTCTGAATGGTGGGGTCGTTGACCATTAAACTTGCGCCACCACGTTGGTGGTCTATGATTAAGCCGGTGTTTTGTGCGATGGTGAATGGCATGCTGATGATGAAACCGAGGATGAATCCGATAAAGAGTTCTTTTCCGATTAAAAGTAAGGTATAGGGACTAAAAGTGAGGTGTTGAGTTGTCACTGTTAAAAGTTGTGGTAAAAATATGACAAATAGTGAAAGCGTAAGTGTCATTTTAACAGGATGGGGGAGAACACGAGATCCGAAAAATGGGGCTATGGCAATGATGGGAAGCATTCTAGCCAAAAAGAGGAATAATAGCGATAGAACGGCCAAGGGATCGTTCGCGTTAAATGCGCTCGTCAATAACACGTATAAATAAGTGCCGTCAGCGTTTTCCATTAGTATTGATCCGTTCCTTCAAATGAGTTAGGTAGAGGGGAGGCTCCATTCCGGGAAGTGAGTGAAAATGCCGGTGGCAAACGCCATAATTTTTCCTCCAACCCATCCTCCAAGGAACATCAGTGTCAGTGTTACAGCAACAAGTTTGATGGTAAATGATAGCGTTTGTTCTTGGATTTGTGTGGCAGCCTGGAATATAGCCACGAGAATACCGAAAAACATGCTAACAAGAATTGGGGGTGCGGAGAGAATAAGAATAAGTAAAAGACCTTCATAGGCCAACTGAACCACATGTGTTTGAAACATAACTTTAATTCCTACCTAAACGTTGAAACAAGCCCTTGAATTAATAGAGTCCATCCATCGAGCATCACTAACAAAAATAGTTTTAAAGGCATAGAGATTGTGACAGGTGAAAGCATCATCATCCCCATTGCCAAGAGGATGTTTGAAGTGACGAGGTCGATAACAAAAAACGGAATATAAATTAAAACGCCGATTTCAAAAGCATCTTTCAATTGGCTTGTGATATATGCAGGGACTAAGATAATGATGTCATTAGGTTTCAGCGTAGGGCGATAATCCTCAGGTAAAACTCGATATGCCATGCGATAAAACAGTGCTTGGTGGGCTACCGATGAATTTCTTCTTAGGAATTCACGCATTGGCTCTGTTGCATCACCCGCAACTTTTATGATGTATGTTGAAGAGTCGGCGGAAATTAACGAGCTAGGAGCTTTGACTTCATTTATAGTTTTGTATGCTGCTTCATACATTTTTACGCCTGTTGGGTACATCACGAAGATACTTAACATGAAGGCAACGCCGTTAATAATTTGGTTAGGCGGAGCCTGTTGCACACCAAGGGCACTACGTAAGAGAGAAAGAACGATCACGATTTTCAAAAATGACGTTAAGATCATGACAATAAATGGCAGTAAAGAAAATAGTGAAAGGACAACGCCTTGGGTAATGAGAGAAGGTCTTTTGAAATTATCAAATTCTTCTGATATTGCGTTTTCTTTCATTTCTTTTACTGTTTGTTCTGTCTGTTGTGCGTGAGACATTGGTGAGATAGAAGTTGTCGAACGAGGAGTAGTTTCAGGAAATAGTTGATCCGGTGAGAAGCATAAAATGCCGATAACAGCAAGCCAGCACAACACAGATTTAATTCGTATACTCATTGATAGTTGCTCATTGTTTTTTTGATGTGTTTTCTTTTTCTTTTTTCATTAGCGAGGTAAATGCTTTTTCTAGCGCGCCCCATTGGTTTTCCAATTGGGCGTTAATAATACCCCCCTCTGTTTCGATAACGCAACCACCACGTATGATATCTGCACGTTCACGTATCGAGAGTGTTTCGAGGCTTTCAAAAATATCTTTAAGGCGTGTTCGCCCTCGCTCTAAGGATTCTAGGTCTTTTTTATTAACATAAATAGTAATTTTTTTATTTTGTGACACAGTTTTCAATATATTTGAAACGATATCGACGATCACGTCTTCAGAAAGTTCAATTTCGCGTCCAACGATTTTTTTTGCCGCTTTTAGAGCAACAGGAATAAGTTGTTTTTCCATCTCTATTTGGACGCTATTAATTTTATTTTCGAGTAGTGCGATTTGTTCAACCCATTTTTTATAACCTTCGGCAAAGCCTGCGGCTTGTGCGTTTTCTTTGAGTTTTTCACATTCTTTTGCTACTTCGAGTTTATATTGCTCGGCATCGGTCAATACTGTTTTCAAAACTTCTTCAGCATCGAGCAGTTGGCAAACAGCATCCGCCGGTATGATGTGGGTGTTAGTGGTGATTTTCTTTTTATCACCACAGATGAGAGAAAAAAAACGTTTACTCACTTATCGCTCTTCGGTTTTAGAAAATTAATAACAGATATCACTTGTTGGACTAATAATGACGTGATGCCGGGCAATGCCTCATTTTGATAATGAAGAGAAATTTCTTTGCCTCTTCCGGTATCAAGGATGTGGACAATGTGCCATAAAAAATGTCGTCCCTGGCCGCATAAGGCTTTACCAAGACGTAGCATCCCGCGGCGGTGAAGTCCCTTCGTTAATTTTTCCGGGTTGCCATCCCATTTTTCGATATCGATTTTTGGTGCCACCAATTTTTCATGTTTGTGTAAACATTGTCGTAGGAATTGTTGCTGTTGCGGGGTGAGGCAAAAATATATCAACTTTAGTTTTTTTTTGTCGACGATATGTCGTATTCCTTCGGCTAAATCATACATTGCCAATAGATCAATCACGTTGATCAATTCTGCTTTTGAGCAAGAAAGAAGAGATTCCAGTGGGGAAGTTGGCAGGTAATCGGGAGGGAGTCCCTCTGTTGGTTGCCAGAGAAGGTAAAGACGTTTAAGCAGCAGCATTTTTGCTGAAGGAGGCAATTCAGCACGAAAAGGGGCAAGTTTTAGCAGTCTTCTTAGGCCGGATGATTGAGGTTCGGGGATGGATGCAACAAGTGGAATTTGCATTGCTTTGGGCAATTGTTCTATGACAGGAGCAAGCCAGGAGTAGTGTGTGCGGGTGATGGCATATTGAGGCCACGTCAATGCGAGTAGAGGTTGTTTCGAACTCGTTTCTGAAGCCATCACTGCTTTGGCATCCTCTTCCGGTAATATTTTTAAGAGCGATTGCGGAGATCCGGGATGAAAAGTGTTGAGTAGCACCTTCAGAAGTACAGCACTTTTTGATTGCATAGTTGACCTAGAGTACAAAGTTATGTTTGATCGATATCTTTATCAACTGTACTTTTAGTTGTTTTTTCTTGTTTATCATCAGTTTTTGGCGCTTCGCTAGCCTCTTTCACATCCGAGGGTTTGGGCGGTTCTTTTTTATCGATGTGCACAGGTTTAAGTTGGAATAGCTCTCTAATGCCACCATGCTCTTTGAGCATAGGGTACATTTTCCAGCTAATCCAAATTAAAGACAGCGCAAAGAACAATATGAGGATAGTAAACGAGAAGAATACGATGCGGAACCGTGTGACGGATTCTTTAGCGATGACAAGTCCCCAGATACTGACATATTGTTTATCTGTTTCGCTTGCACTTGCGGAGGGGGATAGTGAAAATTCGCTGAAACGGGCTCTTTCACCGATAACGGTCACATTGTCATAATCAAGACCGGGAACACTGGCGGCGACAAGACGTTTGATTTTTGTAGTTAAGTGTGAGTTAGGATCATCCAAAACCCCATTGTGCTTGATGTAAACGGAAGCAGTAATTTTTTGTTTTTTCTCTGTCGGATTAAGAGGGTCTTCTTCAGGGAAGGAGATTTGTATTTCGGCATCTAAGACCCCATCAATTTTTCGGATAGTACTTGCGATTTGCTCGGCTAGACCCGCTTGGTAGCGGATTTTCTGTTCCATCTCCGAAGGGACGAGTCCAGCGCCCGTGAAGATGTTGAGGAGATTTTGGCTTCGTCGTCTGGGTAATCCCGCTTGATTTAGGTAGGCCATGGCATCTAAGGCTTGTGTGCTGTTGACGCTGATGTCCCATAGAACAATTTTTGCGCCACCACCTGTACCTGTAGGAGCGCTTTGTACTTTGATTGCATCGATGTTTTTGTTAGAGAGGAAAACGAGAATTTCATTAGCTTCTCTTTCATCCAGTCCATTGACAATGATTTTTCGCGATTCACAACTTGTCAGAAGAGGGAGGCAGAATGCGACAATCAAGATATAATAGAAAATCTTTGATATGTTGGAATGTACAATAGTTTTCATTAACAAAGTTCTCTCTGTATTAAATTTCAAATAAATTAGCATCATGTTTAAAAGTCTCAATTCCTCCATAAGACATAAAATAACGAAATAAGTCAATAGAGGATGTTGCAAAACACGTAAAAAAATGGAATTTATACATATACCAACGGATGATTTAAATAATCCCATATCTATGATGTGCAACCTGACGCACATCGAGGGAGTGGCGCGGGTCGCGCGCACTCCATTTGTCTATTTGGATTTATACCGAACGTAACTCAAAAATTGGTTGTTGACTGCGTCGGCTTTGCGTCAAAATTTTTGTCTTCACTCGTGCCTTGCCAAAGGCAATAATCACTCGCTCCAGACGAAAAATTTTGACGCAAAGCCGACGAAGTCAACAACCAATTTTTGAGTTATGTTCGGTATAAGCCTAAAATCGGTGTCGAGGCGACACCGATGATTGAAAAAAATTACTTTTTAGGCGGACTTAAATCAAAATTTTCTTTTAAAAAATCACAAATAAGTTTTGCATAACAAAAATGATCCATTTGGTTAACTCCATCTAGGTAGTGACCCGTAGCATCTTTGTTTGTAGATACTTCTTTTGTTAGTTCTATATAAGATTCATATATATTAGCCCTAAAGTGAGAATCACTTACGAAATCTTTAATTCTTTCATAAAGTAATTTAGGACCGTTATATTGCGCAAATTGCTCTGCCAATTTTAATACTTCTTGCAGGTTAAAGTCTGAGTTATATTTTTCTGTTGGAAAATGAACATGTATTGATTGTTTGGCATAGGAAGAGCGTTCTAGTGGTAGAGACATAAGCGACTCCTTTTTTTTATGATTTCGACAATAAAAGAAAAAAACAATAGTTTGTCGAGTCTTTTAAATTCAAGAAGATTTTCAAGATTATAAAATGATAGCTACAGCTGCGGGATTTAAAAATATGCCAGTATTATGTTTAGAAATAACCATTCGATAGATAATATACCGAACGTGATTCAAAAATTGGCTTTTTGACAAGGAGGCTGCTCAAAATTTTTCGTCTGGAGCGAGTGACCATTGCCTTTGGCAAGGCACGAGTGAAGACAAAAATTTTGACGCAAAGCCGACGAAGTCAACAACCAATTTTTGAGTTATGTTCGGTATATATTGGTCTAATAAAACTAGGTGTTTGATGATGGAAGACTGTGAATATTCAATAAAGAAACTTAAGCAGTGGTTTGTTGCGCAGCAGCGCGATTTACCCTGGAGAGGGAATCCAAGTCCTTATGCTGTTTGGGTGTCAGAAGTGATGTTGCAACAAACACAGGTTGCTGTGGTTGTTCCCTATTTCGAACGATGGATGCGCTTGTTTCCCACGATTGAAGCCCTTGCAAAAGCTCCGATCGAGGCCGTCTTGAAGGAATGGGAGGGACTCGGTTATTACGCACGAGCGCGCAATCTGCATGAAGGAGCGCGCACAATTGTAGAGCACTATCATGGCAAAATCCCAACATCTGCAGAAAAGCTTAAAGAAATCAAAGGGCTAGGCGATTACACCGTCGGTGCGATCCTAAGTTTTGCTTATCACCAGCGTGTTGCCGCCGTTGATGGCAATGTCATGCGAGTATTAGTGCGTTATTATTGCCTTTCCGATGATATCAGCAAGGGGCCAACGCAGAAGAAAATCCGTGCACTTGCAAATGAGTTATTGCCTCAGGATGAATCGTGGATTGTGAATGAAGCATTAATAGAGCTTGGAGCGACAATATGTGCTCGCATGCCGAAGTGTGAAAAGTGTCCTTTGAGAGAAACATGTATGGCCTATGCCATGGGAAAAGCTGAGCAATTGCCCATTAAATCTGTGAAGATAGCAACACAGTTGCTTTTTCGATTAGTCCCCGTGATCTTTTCTCAAGGAAAAGTGCTTGTAGGATGTGGAGTCAAAGGGAAAGTGATGGCAGATCTATTTGAATTTCCCTATTTTGATATAGATAATGCCCCTGGTGAGATTGAAGATCAAGTTGTGATGATGCGCGAAAAATTAAAATTGGATTTAGCTCTCAGTGCAAAATGGCAGCAAGTCATGCCACAAGTTAAACATTCATTTACTCGTTATCGAGCACTCTTAATGCCACATCTATATATTGCAAAAGAACCTAAAGAAATTCCGGGATATGACTGGTTTACGATTGAAGAATTGATGTCGAAGCCATTTTCATCAGGTCATCGGCGCATTTTTGCAGATGTGCAATCTTTGCAGTTTGCTTCATAAAGTTTTAGGTATTTATAATAAGCTGTGTGGCCATTGTAGGCGGAGATGACGAATCCTTCGTAGCCACTTAACACCCCTAATTTTATGAAATAGCTTTTAAAAAATGCAAAAAATCCATGTCCTAAAGCCCTTGTCAACGATGACTTTCTTTTTCCTTGATATTGATTAGCAAATAATGTCGAATAGGATTGCATTTTTGATAGGAAGTCGGCGATGGATTCGTAAGAATAGTGTATGATAGCTTCTTTCAATGCGACATGCTGCATTTTATCGGAAATGATTGCTTCGTGCACTTGGGCATCGGAGAATTTCGTTTTAGACTTATTGTAGAGGCGTATTTGTCTATCGGGATACCATCCGCACCATCGGATAAATTTACCATTGAAGTAGTTGTGGCGGGGAAACGAGTAAACAGATTGAGGATCGAGATTTAGTGCAGCAATCCCTTTAGGAAAGCCGGGAGAGACAATTTCATCGCTATCGATAGAAAGTATCCAGTCGTTCTTCGCTGTAGAGGAAGCAGCATTGTGTGTGGCTCCAAATCCAATGAATGGAGCTTGAACGATTCTGACATTAGGAAAGGCTTTGGCGATATCAAGGGTCTTATCTGTTGATCCGGTGTCATATAGAAGCACTTCTCCGAAAGGAGAAAGTGCATCTAAAACATTTTTGATGTGTTTTTCACTGTTTTTTGCAAGAACGGTGACACTGATATTCTGTAGAGTCATAGATCTTTAATAGCTTCGAGTACACGTTCAGCATGACCTTCGACGTTGACAGGGCGTTCTAGCCAACGTATGATGCCTGCAGCATCGATGAGGAAAGTGGAACGTAGAACTCCATTTCCTTTTTCTTGGACGGCACCAAATTTTCGTGCTAAGGACATATCATGATCACATAGGAGTGTGAAATTCAATTTGTGCTTATCGATGAATTTAGCATGGGATTCAGCACTATCGGGGCTAACACCGATGACAGTCACTTCAAAATCATCAAAGATATCCATTGCATCACGGAAAGCACATGCTTCTTTGGTGCAGCCGGGGGTATCGTCTTTGGGGTAGAAATATAGAATGAACGGGCTGCCTATTAAATCTTCACTTTCTAATTCAATATCTTCGTAATCTTTGATAGAGAAATAAGGGATTTTATCACCCACATCGGCTTGACTAGACATAATAATTTCCTTTTTTAAAAAGTGTTCCGAAAGATAATCATCACATATTACCATATTTTGGTAAAAGTATTTTACTTATTGCCTCTGATCATTAATGAGTTCATAGAGATGCATTCCTGTTAAGCCCTGGACGCCGACATCGCGCAACCATGCCGACATTCCATAATTCCAGTACGTGCGTTCGCTACATGTATAGAAGATATCGAAAGGCATAGAGAAGGAAATGCCTTTATCGTAGTATGTTTTTCCATTGATTTTGTCATGACCATTTGTCAGTGTATACCAGAGGGTAACGCGTAATCCACTTGGAAAATAGCGGGAGATTTCGTTGCGTACTCCCCAATCATTTGCAAGGAATTTTCCAACGGAAACTTTAAAATCTAGGTTGGCGCAAGCTAAGTCATAATATAGGTTTAGGAAGTATTGTGAACCCAAAAACTTTTTATAAGTCGGAGTAAAGCCGTTGAGTTTACGAATTTTATTTGTAAATCCAAGGCCATCATAAGTTCGTTTTTTCAGGACAGCACCTTCCAAGCCGATGGCGAAGGGGGAATTTAATGGATAGTAGAGAATTTCGGCAGCACCGCCACCATATTCCTCTTCGAAATATCCTGCGGCGATACGAGCGTACCATCCTCTTCCAACATTCCAGTTTTTTTGTAGGTAGGCTTCATCAAGAGTAAAGCCTTTCTGCATATAATAGCTAACAACATCTGAGCGCACGTTGATAATTTGTGACGGGTTGAGGCGATCAAAATTTTTGTATTTTCCAATATTGGAAATAAAATTAAATCCTAATAACAGGCTGTAATAGACTTCATCCCATAAATACCCGTTAAATGCTGCATGGATCCCTAACGTGTATTTGAATTTTCCTGTTGAACTTCCAAAAAGAGTGTGTGTTTTGGGACTTAATTCAAAGTTAAAGCAATCTCTTTTACATCCAAAAAGCTGACAGGAATTATAAGGATTGCAATAAGTTACCTCCGTCAAGGGGGTTAAAATCCCTAGTTCGTGGGGTCCAATTTCCTTCGCTGCAAAAAGGCGAACGAACTCCATTCTGTAATGATATTCTTGAATAGGAAAACCTTCGGAGTCGATGACGACAATGACTTCATCAATATCTGAGGGAATCAATGCTGCCAATAGATGATTTAGATGGCACCGCACTTCATATTCCATTCTGTAGGTATCGTTCAGCGTTGTGATACGCAACACTTTTTGATAACATTCGTTATACGATAAGCAGATATCCCATATGTCAAATCCTTGTTGCTGAAAGGCGAATACCAAGTCTGCAACCATGGAGTCTTCCGGGCGGCGACACCCTAATGGCTCTGTATTAACGGGTGAACGATAGGGTAAGGCATCATCGATTTTTGGTAAAAAGCCTTTTGTATATCCAAAATTATAAAATGTCGAAGCTGAAAAAGCGAGGGCATCACCACGTACGTAGCTGAGAGAGCAGTCTATACAATCCCATAGGCGATATTTCATGCCGAAATTAATAGGCGATTTCTTTACGCGACCTTTTGGGTGGGGTTCGCGTGAGGATCTGTGGTATGCGGTGTCATCGTATTCAGCGGTAAGGCTGAGTTGTTGTAGGAGAGTCCATGATGTCTTGCGGAAGGGCATTAAATTGAATCCGCCAAAAAAGCCTTTCATTCTTTCTATCCCATATCCGAGTGATATCTCAAGATTTTGATCTAGAAATACTTGAGTAAGAACGACATATTTCGCGTGGAATGATCGTGTTCCCATAAAATCTTCAACACCAAAGGCTATTCCCGGAAGTTTATAGCCGCTGTCTTCCGGAAGGAAAAGGGAGAATTTAAAATTTGCGCCTTTATCGGAATAATCGCCAAATCCATGTTGTGATAGAACAGGATCTTTTACGCCGCTAAAAACTCGATAGTTTCCGGTGATTTCAAGTCGATCGAATATTTGACAGCGGAGGTTGTAGTTATGGTAAGGGGGGACATAAGATAGGCCGATACCAATTTCACCTTCAGGACTCATTCTAGCTGAGGGCATGGCAAAATATCCTGCTTGTAACAGGTGATTATAGGTAACAGGCAATCTATCGTTGATTTTTCTATTCCAATATTCGACAATCATAAGATCTTTAAGGAGATTTTCTTGATCATCGGAAAATATACTCAGCGGCAAGCATAGATACAAAAAAAATAACGATGCTGAAAGTAAAGCAAGTGCTAGTTTCATAATACGCGCATAATCCATAGTTCCGAATTTAAGAGAGAGTAATCGTTAGGCAGTGAAAAAGCAAGAGGTCTGTGATGAATAGTGGATTATAAATGTAAATCAAATTATTTTTTAGATAACAAAAGGTATTTTTATGAAAAAAATGTTTTCTATTTTTATATTCTTTATTTGTTTTCATTTAACGGCAGCAAAATATGATTATAAGTTATCTGTATGCATGATTTTTCAAAATGATGCTCCTTATTTAAAAGAATGGATTGAGTTTCATCGATTATTGGGTGTCGAACATTTTTATTTATATAACAACTTAAGTACCGACAATTATAAGGCTGTTCTTGATCCTTATGTAAAAATAAATGTCGTCGAATTAATGGAGTGGCCATTTCGTGCAAACAATGTTCAAGAATGGGATAAAATCCAAATCGATGCCTATAATGATGCCCTTAAAAAGGCAAAAAAGAAGTCTAAATGGCTGGCAAATTTAGATAGTGATGAATTTCTTTTTCCTACGGCATCGAATGATTTGCGAAAATTTTTTTCAAATTATGAAAAAATTTCAGGGGTAGGTGGTGTTTGCGTCAATTGGGTTGTCTATGGAACTTCGGGTGTCGATAAAATTCCTGATAATAAGCTCCTTATCGAAACACTTGTGTATTCTTCAGCAGCAGGCAGTGATCATTATAAAAGTGTTTTCAGACCAAAAAGAGTTTCTCATGTATGCAGTCCCCATTATGTCATCTATAAAAAGGGCTATGTCCATTGTACTCCAAGCAATAAACCGGTAAATGGACCTTTCATCGAAATCAATGATGTCAGAATTAATCATTATTGGTCTCGTGATGAATGGTATCTGAATAACGTCAAAATACCCCGTCGGCTCATTTGGGGCACCGGAAAAGATACCTGCAAGGTATGGTCCGAGGCAAGCAACGGCACTTACGACACCTCTATCTTTAGATTTATCGAACCCCTACGAAAACGAATGTAGTAATTTTGGGTTTTTGACATAGAATTAAAGGCCTCCAAAGTCGCGAATAGCGACGGCAGCATATAGCCACGGGCGTAAGCCCGTGGAAAGGTATAGATTAATAGAGCCGCGAATAGCGGCGACAGATTCGTAACAGTCTGTCGCCGCTATTCGCGACTTTAGAATCACTTGAATTGCACCCTTACTCCTATTAATTTTCAAAAATGCTTGACCATCATTTAAGTGATATTCCAGATTTTCTTAGGCCTCGTTATTTATCAGCTTTAATTTTTCTGAGCGGGTGAGTTGTTTGATGGCGTATTCTCTTTTTAGGGCTTCTGACTTGCTCTTGAGGGATTCACGAAAAACGATGCTTTTGGGACTTGAGAAACGAAAAAATTTTGCGCCTTTTCGTTGTTGCATGTGATCATTCAGGCGGCGATCTAAATTTGTTGTGATGCCGGTGTAGAGTTTACCGGACGTTGTTTCGATGATATAGACTTCCCAATGCTCGCTGTTAGCTTCAGCCTTCGCCTTTGCACGTTCCACATTTAGCGCAATAGTAGTCTCCTTGCCAATCGGCAGTTTCGGAATAGTTATAGCCACCGCAACGCTTGCATCTCCACTGAACCCCTTTTTCGCATACAATTGAGGGATTCAGTGTTAATTCTGTCGTTCCACAGGCAGAGTGCGTAGTACCTTGAACATAGGACGAGCAAAGTAATATAGGAATAATAATTATTCTAAGCATTTAATTTAACTATGTGCAAGTTGATGTGAAGGTTCTTCTATTCTACATGATATCACAAGGGAAACAATAAATCCAATTGGGAAAATCATCAGAGCATAATTGAAATTGTATCCACCGTTAACAGAAGCGAAATCGATGAGGAATCCGGTTAGGGGCTGTCCGATAAATGCCAGTCCCATGATGATGACGGCAGCGATTCCCATGGAAGTTCCTTTCAGTTCTTTAGGAGCAGAATCTGTAATCATAGGATATCCCAGTACTTGAGAGGCCGAGAAGAAACCGAGAGCGAAGAAGATACTCATCATTGTGAGAAGGCTAGGTTCTTTGACGATCATAATAAGAAGGAAGCTTACGATACTGAGTGATGCACCCGCGATCATCCAAATTTTCTTTTTCTGAAAAAGATCACTGACAAACCCGTAGAAAGGGGCACCTATAATGGTGCCAATAGAAATCATGCTAGTAATGAGTGAAGCATTCATTAGATCAAAGTTTAGGACTTTCGTTAGATATAGATTACCAATCATGGCACTGATGATCATTAAGGGTAAATTGAGGAATCCGGTATAGAATCCACAATTCCAAACTTGACTGTTAAAAAAGGCCGGCTTTAGATTGAGTAAGAACTCTTGTACGGAAGTTTTTTCTTTTATGTTTTCAGCAGATTTATTTTCTTCTACAAAGAGGTAATTCAAGAGCCAGATTAGGCAGCCTGCAACGCCATCAAAGAGAAGGGTTTCTTGCCATCCAAAATTTTCTGCGAGTAAAGTAAAAGGTATTTGGGCAAATACGCCACCTAAAAGTCCGATAGTAATCATTACACTCATGACGAATGAGCTCTTTCTTCCAAACCAGCTATTTGCAAGCATCATGCAGCTTAAGAAGCAGAAGGCATTGCCGATTCCTGAGAGAAAATGGGAAATTGACGCTTGAGTGAAAGTTGTCGATACGGCAAAACCGAAGGTTCCTACGATGCAAAGGCCTAGGGCGATTAGAATCATTTTTCTTACAGGAACGCGGTCCAAAAGAATGCCTGCGGGGAGGAGGAAAAGGACATCGGCTAAAAGGTACGTGGAGCAGAGTGCGGAGAAGTCTGTAGTCGATAGAGATAAATCTTTCATCACCATCGGTGAGATGGCATTGAGCATATGAAGTTGGACGAGTTCATAACAGAAAAAACAGGAAGCTATGAGACAGACGAGCCATCCTTTCGTGTAATTAGTCATTTCGACACCATTGTGTGAGTTTTATTTCCTTGAGAAAATGTTCTGTTATATTCTCTAAAGTGGCTCATGCAAGCCGAAATATAACTTTCATTTCCCCCAACCTGAACCTGTTCTCCATCTTCGATTGGAGTACCATCTACATCTATTCTGATATTCATGATAGCTTTTTTGCCGCAGTGGCAAATCGTTTTTATTTCTGTAAGTTCTTCTGCCCAGGCTAGCAAATAGACACTCCCTTCAAAAGGTTCTCCTTTGAAATCGGATCGCAGTCCGTAGCATAAAACGGGTAAATGCAGCTCACTTGTTATTCTGGTGAGTTGTTTAACCTGTTCTTTTTTTAAGAATTGGACTTCATCGATTAATAAACAATGTAAGTTGGGAACAAGTTCTTTTTGCTTGAGTGCAAATTCATAAAAATCAGTGTTTTCATCGAATCCGTTAGCTTCTTGCATAAGTCCGATTCTAGAATGAATAACTGCTTTACCGAAGCGATTATCAACAAAAGGAGCGAAGAGAAGGACTTGCATGCCTCTTTTGATGTAATTATGGCTCGACTGCAAAAGAGAAGTGCTTTTTCCGGCGTTCATTGCAGAGTAATAAAAATAAAGCTTAGCCATATTATACTCGTTGTAAGATGTGAATACGATAACGTATCATGAATCCAGGGTACATTGCAAAGGTTAATTTCAGTTTCATGCAAAGCCCCTTCAATGCTAATCATTTACTAAAAAATCAGATCATATTTTCATGAATTTGGAGTGCGTGTGACTCGTCATGCATAGAGACAATTTATTGCTGATTTTGTTGTGTGTTGATTGCTTTATTGCAGCTAAACCCATGAAATGGGTTTGGCTATTTCCAATCGAGAATGTCTATGCGGTATTTTTTATGCGTGTTTTCTGCGAGGGGGTTTGTGATCTGTTGGAGGTATGAGAAGTTGTTCGATTCCTTGCTTGATCCAAGCATTAAGACTTAATCCTGTAGTTTTTGCTTGATAAGCAGCTCTTTCGTGAATTTCGGGTGGTAAGCGCAACATAAGCTTGCCTGAAAAAGGTTTTTCTGGTGATCTTCCCAGCTCCTTGCAAAAATCTAAATATTCGTCTACAGAGTCTTTAAAGGCTTGTTCTAATTCATCTACAGAAGTTCCTTGGAAAGTGATTACATCTCTTAATCCAACGACTTCACCGTGGAAGAGCTTTGCTTCTTCATCATAATTGACTTGACCGTGATAATCTTTGTACTTCATGGTTTTACTCCTGCCTCCTCTAAAAAACGACGAACTGAAACTAACGCACCCTTATCCGTTTCCTTCTGAGGGTGTGGTCTATGAAACACAGAAACACGTTCGTTAAGATAAATTTTAACACGTGAACCTCTTCCTTCAGTAACGCTTGCTCCTAGGCTAACAAAAAGTGATTCAATATCACTCCATTTGACATTAGAGAGAACTGGTATATGGAAGATAGCATTAAGCGTGTCCGTGTGTTTCTTTCTCATGATCCCATGATATCACAAATAGATACTATTGTCAACGGCAGGAATTTTTCCTTCAAACAAGATGAAGAACCTCTTTTTCTAATTCTTTTTCAACAGAAGACAGATTGAATATCTATTCCTTCAATTTTTGGATGAGTATCGAATGAAATTGTGGGGATTTGCAATTTCATATAGTTACAAAATGAGAACCCATTTCATGGGTTTAAACAAAAACTATGTTTGCAAACAACAATCTTTTACGTTGAGGGAAAGTCTTGAAAGGCTTAGTCTGTTCACGTGTTCTCGTAGCTCAGTGGATAGAGCGGTTGCCTCCTAAGCAACAGGTCGCGCGTTCAAGTCGCGCCGAGGACGACCTTTATCTTATGACAACGCCATCCTTGGCTAAATAGTCTTGAATTCCTTGGGCGATGCCCAAAGCTAAATTTTTCATATATGTTGAATCTTTGATTTTTTCCATTTCGCTAGCATTTGTGAGGAATCCACCCTCGATCAGGACGGCGGGCATTGTTGTTTCGCGGATGACGGCGTAGTTGCCATGCTTAACGCCACGTGATTTTGCTTTTGTATTTTGGATGGTTCTGTTGTGGATGGATTGTGCAAGCAGTTTGGATTTTGCCACACGTGTTTTGTCGTCATCTTCACGATAGTAGAAGACCTCTAGACCCTCGGCATCTCTGCTTGGAGCCGAATTGTAGTGGATGCTAACGAATAGACGTGGATTCTTTTTATTGGCCAATTTAGCACGTTCCTCCAAGGAAATGAAGGTGTCATCGGTGCGTGTCATGACAACCTGATAGCCAAATTGTTGAAGGAATCCTCTCACTAATAACGTTGTGGATAGGTTTAGATATTTCTCATGATATTTCGGTTTGCCAAGGGAATGAGTTCCAAAATCTTCTCCGCCATGGCCTGCATCAAGGACGATGACAGGTTTATTAGTTGTCCCCGGTTTTATTGGTAAACCGACCATGGGGGTCGGTAGGGCGGCTACCTGTTGTGATTCTTTGGGGGCAGCAGCGGCAGGCTGAGATGCAATTGGGGTGATATTTTTTTGTGCTTTTTTAACAACTAATTTAGGCACAGGATTGTTATTTGAGCCTTGGTAACATCCCGAGCATATTCCTAGAGAAAGTGTTAAGCAAATGAGGATGATTTTATTCATAAATGATTATTTTTTAATAAGTTCTAAATCATCCGACGCCATTTGTTGGCACGTCTGCAATGCAATTTTTTTGTCATCGAATTCGATGATTTTATGAGCGAAAATTTGATATGGCTCATGACCTTTGCCTGCGATGAGAATGATATCATTTGGTGTTGCCATTTCGATAGCCATTTCGATTGCTTTTTTGCGGTCGAGTTCCACAATATAACATTCCCTGTTTGAGAATCCAGTAATAATTTGATTAGCGATCTCAGCAGGGTCTTCATTGCGTGGATTATCGGAAGTGACAATGACGATATCGGAGTGATCTTGACAGACACGCGCCATTTTGGGTCTTTTTATGATATCGCGGTTGCCGCCGCAGCCGAAAACGGTGATGATTTTTCCTGTTTTAAATTCTTCAAGACATTCTAAGACATTTAAAAGCGCATCATCGGTATGAGCGAAGTCGATATAGATTTTGAGGTTAAGAGGATTAGGCACGACTTCTAATCTGCCGGGAACCGGGGGGGCTGTCTCTAAAATTTTGGCAATTTGTTCTAAAGGATGTTGACGACTCAAGCCCACGCCAATGGCTGCAAGGCAATTATAGACATTGAAACGACCGCAAAGCGACCAATTAAAAGAGATTTTCTTACCTTTGTAGCAAATGGTAAAGGAAGTTCCTGTTGGGGTTAAAGCAATCTGTTCAGCTTTTATATCAGCTTCTTTATCGATGCCGTAGGTGATGACATTGGCGGCGCATCCTTCTATAATTTTCTCGTGCCATGCGCTATCAGCATTGACGACAGCCATTTTCGGATAAGGATGAATAGCCTTTCTTTTTGAAAAGTTTAATGAGCGAAAGAGTTTGTTTTTGGCGCGATAATAATTTTCCATTGTCAGGTGATAATCGAGGTGATCAAGGGAAAGGTTTGTGAAGATAGCCGTATCAAAATTTATGCATTCAACGCGATGTTGGTCAAGAGCGTGGGAAGTCACTTCCATCACAGCACTTTTGCAACCTTGAATTGTCATTTCGCGCAGCATTTTTTGATTGGAAACGGCATCCGGAGTCGTGCGTGTTGCATCGTATTGATGTTGACCGATGATGTATTTAATGGTGCCGATGAGACCACATGAAGCGCCGAGATGATCGAGCAGATGTTTCACGAGAAAAGATGTTGTTGTTTTTCCATTAGTACCCGTTATACCCACCATAAACATTTCATCACCGGCAAATTGATAGTAGGTTGCAGCCAATAACGCCTCAAGGGATCCGACATCTGAATGGATAATTTGTGTGACATTTTTATTTATGAGTGGATCAAAGATATCAGTGAGAACGGCAACAGCACCTGCAGCGCAAGCCTCTGGGATATATGTGATACCATCTTCTGCTCGACCTTTGCGTGCAATAAATAAGTTGCCCGGTGCAACGAGTTTGGAGTTAGAGCAGATTCCTGTGATATCGATATCTTTATTTCCTCGTATTTGTTGCACGGGGATGTCTTTGAACAGTTTTTTAAGTTTCATTTAGCGCCATTCCATTTATCGTATTTTTCTTTCAAAAGTCTCAATTCGGGCAGCCAATCTGCTTTATTTGCATCATAGCGAGGATCACCTGAGGGGTATCCGTGAGGATCGTCGGAGGGAATACCTAAATATTCTAATGACCTCTTAGATATTTCACGGAAGATAGGTGCAGAGCAAAATCCTCCCATGTGTTTTCTTCCTTGTCCCGGTTCATAGCCATACTCCGGTTCATCAAGTGTGACAACGAGAACGAAGGCCGGAGAGTTTGCCGGAACAATTCCGACAAATGATGCACACACATAATGAGGATCGTATTTCCCATTTTTTACTTTGTCAGCAGTTCCTGTTTTTCCCGATTCCGAGTATCCCCAAATTTCACCACGTGATGCGGAACCGCCAATTTTCGTAGTGTATTTAACCGCCTTTGAAACCCTTTCGAAACTCTCTTTTGAAATCACCTGTCGATTGTTAGTTTTATAATCGGTTTTTGTGTTATCGACAATAATTTCTAGTGAATTGTCTGCGTTTGTTTTAACAATTTTTTTTATTAGCGTAGGTTTTACGAGGTAACCGCCATTGGCAAATACCGCGAAAGCTCGAAGAATTTGTATACTCGTCACTTGGATGTTGTGTCCCATGGCCATAGAATAAGGGGTAGATACAGACCACTCTAGCTGACCATTGGGGTGTTTTCTTCCCGGTGTAGGCAAAAGTCCTATGCTTTCAGAAGGAAGTTCTATCCCTGTTTTTTGTCCAAGCCCAAAATCTTCATAGAGAGTTTTTCTATACCAGTCAACGCCAAGGACTTTTACTATTTTCTCAACAAGACGAGCCATATAGATATTTGAAGATTTTTGGATTGCCATGTTCATATCTAAAAAGCTGTGAAAATGCGTATCTTTGAGAGGTTTACGACGTCCCGGAAACATTGGATTTGATGTCGGCATCATAGCATCGGGATCGAAAAGGGGAGGGGCATTGCGTCTCGCTAATTCTTCATTGGCTTTGAGGGCAACAGCAACAGTAATAGCCTTCATAATGGATCCGGGTTCGTTCGCATCGGTGATTGCTTTGACTTTAGTATTTTCGATCAGGGCGCTATTATTGAAATACTGTTGGTAGTCGGAAGGATTAAAAAATGGGTATTGGGCAAGAGCCAAGATTTCGCCTGTAAAAGGATCCATCATTACAGCCCATCCGCTTTTTGCTTTTGCTTTTTGGACACCTTTTTCGAGTTCTTCTTCGGCAATTTCTTGGAGATAGTGATTTATTGTCAGGTAGATGTCGGCGCCATTTTGTGGGAGTGAGATGACATCTCCGGTTTCGAGAGAGTTTCGTGGGGAGCGCATCAGGCGACGTTTTCCCTCTTTTCCTTTGAGATATTTATTGAAATAGAGTTCTAGACCACCCGTTGGAAGAGCTTGAGAAGTTTTTTCATCTTTGACTTTTTGAATTGTGTGTAATACCTGGCCAAGAGTTCTGCCAAAGGGATAAGATCGTTGGTAATCACTCACGAAGAAAAGGGCATTCCTTGGAATTTTATTTTCTCGAGCGAAAGGCTGCCACCAGTTGATAAGTGTATCATAAGTATCTTTGTCGAGCCACATCGCCAATTTACGACTACGGCTTTTTCTAGCTAGATTTGAACGTAATTCTATTGTTTCGTTTTTATCCAAACCTAGGATGATGGAGAGTTGTTCTGCAACCTCATCGCGATAGATTACCGGAATGGACTTGGAATCTGCATAAAGGTGAAATTTTTGGACATCGATGACGAAGCTTTTGTGTGTGTCGGGATGTCCTTTTTTTATGGAAGTATTCGAAATGAAAATTCCACGCTTAAATGGATCTTTAACGATGAAATAATGTTGTTTGTCCCCGATTTTTGTCCAACGTTCACCATCGATAATTTGGATGGTATAAAACTGTGCAATTAAAATAGAAAATAGAGAAAAAATAAATAAGGAAAGGCAAAGAACCCTTTTGTAATCGGAAGATGTTGCTTTCCTATAGAAATTCTTGTCTAAGTCCTTTTTTTTCATTTTATTTTTTTACGGCTCCGTAGGCAAAAAAACTTCATCATTTAAAAAAGAATTTTTTAAATGACTAAATTCTGGTTTTTGCTTCAATTTCATCAAGTTAATAGGGCTTTCAAAATGCTCAATTTCGTAAGTCAGACGTATGTTTATCTGTTCAATGTCTTTAACTTCTTTGGCAAGTGCAGGAATGATTAAACGAAGTTCTGTCAATTCATTTTGTTTTTCAATGTAAGCAAATAGTGTCAGTGCAGCAACGACAATACAGATGAAGATACGAAAAACAGTGAATAACTGATTTTTTTCTTTTATTATTTTGTGAGTGCGTTTCATCTTTTTTCTATGATGCGCAGTTTGGCGCTGCGGCTTCGTGGGTTCATTGCAATTTCTTCATCGCTAGGAATAACCGGCTTTCTTGTAATAAGATTCACTATTGGTTCTTTGTCTAAAAACATTCCTCCAATACCATCAGTGTCCATTTTATCGCTTGCAGAAAAACGCATTATATTTTTAACGATACGATCCTCAAGGCTCTGAAAGCTGATGACTCCTAAGCGTCCTCCGGGAGACAAAAGATCGATGGCGACAGGAAGTGCCTCTTCTAAAACTTGCAGTTCAGCATTCACGCATATGCGTAATGCCTGAAAAACGAGCGTTGCAGGATGAATTCCCTTTTTATGCAAAGGGATAGCACGCTTTAAAATATCTGCCAATTCAAATGTTGTGTCGATGGTTTTATCCTTGCGTGCCGCAACAATATACCGTGCTGCAGCGCGCCAACGCTTTTCTTCACCATAATCGCGGAAAATCCTTCCTAAATCTTCTTCCGACCATGTATTGACGATTTCTGCTGCAGTGAGAGGTTTTGATGGATCCATCCGCATATCAAGAGGGCCATTTCGCATGAAACTGAACCCTTTTTCAGGGAGATCAAATTGCATTGAAGATACGCCTAAATCAAATATGATGCCATCGATAGTGTTTATACCTAGACTGGAGAGATGCTTTTTTATTTCGGCAAAATTTCCTGAAACAATTTTTACACGATCGCCCCAAGTGCTTAGCCGATTTCTAGCAATATCTCTTGCTATAGGATCTTGATCGATACCGATCAACACTTCAATTTCTGGGTGTTCTCGAAGAAAAGCCTCTGAATGACCGCCGGCTCCAAGTGTTGCATCAACAAAGTATTTGATTTTTAGATCTTTGTAAAATTCTAGTAGTTCATTAAGTAGTACAGAGGTATGAGGAATCATAATATAAATGTATCCATGTCAGAAAATAATGATGATTGCACATCATTATATAGATTGCCTGTTTAATTTCACCTCATCTTTTGTAACTGGAGTTTGGGCAGTGTGCAATTATAAGTATATACCGACCGTGTTTCAAAATTTGGCATTTCCAGCTGCGCGAAAATCCCCGCGGATCAAAGATCGTAAGCGACCCAATATTAAGTCAATATGGGGTCGCTTACGATCTTTGATCCCCGGGGTTTTGGCGCGCTCGAAATGCCAACTTTTGAATCACGATCGGTATAGGTCGACATAGTTAAGATTTTTTTCTGAGAACGAACGTATAAGCCTCTATAAATATAAAGTCAATTTTAATTACCTATATCATTATTAGATGTTGACTTAATCTTGCAAAAAAGCTAAAACTCTCTCCGTGACTTAGCATTACATTGATAAAATTCTAGTTGCAAATGCGATTCAATAACGTGGAGAATATGATGTCCTTTCTGAATAAATTAATGACTGCAGTATTTGCATTCAGTATAATGACGGCTAATTTTGCCTTTGCTGCACAAGATGGCTCATCCTTTGAAGAAGAGTTGAACGAGCGTGATTTTGATGCTTTAAGAGAATATCTTAGATCTAGAAGAGCTTTGGATATTGATGCTTCAACATCAAGTCTAACAATCAGCGGTAATGTCCGTACAGAATGGCGTCACCTTAATGAAACGTGTAAAGGACAAAGATTAAGAGGTCCGGGGGGTGACAGAAAAAAAATTCCTGTTTCACGGGATGACTTTGACATCGAATTCAACCTGCGTTTTGATTATATTTGCGGAAATACTTGGTCGGTTGCTCAGGTTCGTTATGATAATTCCGCGGGTGTTGACGATAATGATCATCCATGTTTTCCTAGCAAAGATTTTAATCCAAAAGATTGCTGTGGAAAACAAGCCGTGCAATGTTTTGGTGATCCTGAAGGGTACCATGGTAGCGGTAGTTGCGATGATCTTTGTTTGAAAAAGGCATTTTTTGGATATGAATTATATAGCTGTGGGGACTCTAGCTTCTATTTCGAGCTTGGACGTCGTGGACAGTTGTATGATGTTTTTGATTCTAATGTTCAATTCTTAAGTCGTTTTGATGGACTCCTTTTGAAATATGAAAGTAGCTGGGAATCTATTGCTGACTGGTATATTCAGGCTGCGGGCTTAGTTGTCGATGAAAGAGTTAATCATTTTGCATGGGTAACAGAAATTGGATTCCTGAATATCGCTGACAGCGGTATTGATTTCAAATATTCGCTTATCGATTGGGAAAAAAATGGAATCAATCGCTGTTATGCACGTAATCCGGCGGGTTTTCGTTTCATCAATTCTCAATTTACATCATATTATCATCTTAATCCTGAATGGATAGGTAAAAAAGCGCGTATTTATGGTGCTTTCCTCGTGAACCATGCAGCAAACCAAATGAGGATTCAAAATCATCACAAGTACAAGAATATTGCTTGGTATGTTGCTGCCTTAATCGGCGAAGTGAGAAAAGAAGGCGACTGGTCATTCGAAGTTCAATATCAAGTAGTGCAAGCGCAGGCTATACCTGATGGTGATATATCTGGTATTTCTCGTGGTAATGTTCTTAAAGAGAGCTTTACATCTTGTGCTCGACGTGGACATGGTAACTTTAAAGGCTGGAGATTTGAAGGACTGTATGCATTCACAGATCATCTAATACTTGATACTATCCTTGAATGGTCACAAGCTGAAGATGCTAATATTGGTGGTCAGCATTCCTATTCCAAATTTGAAATGGAAGCTATCTACTCATTTTAGAGATTGTTCCTAAAGTCGATGTATTAAAAGTTAAGATCGACAACAATTGGGATCGCTATTAAAGTAGTTTTAGAGAAAATATCAAATATCAAACGATTTTAAAGTCGCGAATAGCGACGGAAGCATCTAGCCATGGGCGTAAGCCCATGGAAATGCATAGATCAATAGAGCCGCGAATAGCGGCGACAGAGTCGTAAGAAATCTTTCGCCGCTATTTGCGACTAGGAACCGTTATTCTAAATGGAGGGTAATCATGACTTTAACAACATCAAATCCTACACTTCAACCGAATACTTTTTTGAGTCAACGATCATATGGTGATCGCGCCGATACGATGACAATTCAAGGGACCGTATACAAAACTATCTTGTTATTGTGTGTTGCTCTAATTTCGGCTGGATATACATGGGTTCAATTTTATAAATCAGGGGGAAATGGCGCTGCTGTGACACCGTTGCTCACGATTGGAATTCTTGGTGGTTTAGTGGCGGCTGTTGTGACAATTTTCAAGAAAACATGGGCGCCCATAACAGCTCCGCTTTATGCATTGCTTGAAGGATTGTTCATCGGTGGCCTTTCTGCACAGATGGAATTAGCGTTTCCCGGTATCGTTATTCAGGCTGCCGGACTGACATTTGGGACTCTTTTCGCTATGCTATTTGCGTATCAAAGTGGGTGGATCCAAGCGACAGAGAAATTTAAATTTGGTGTTGTTGCAGCAACAGGTGGGATAGCACTTGTCTATCTTGTGACTTTCGTATTAAGTTTTTTCGGCATTCAGTCGACATTTATGTTCAGCAATTCTTGGTTGAGCATAGGCATAAGTTTGTTTGTTGTTGTGATTGCAGCATTGAATTTCATCATAGACTTTGATTTCATTGAGCAAGGTGCGAAGCAGAATGTTCCAAAATATATGGAATGGTATAGCGCATTTGCCTTGATGGTCACTCTTGTATGGCTTTATATTGAGTTTCTACGTCTTCTATCAAAGCTACGCGAACGGTAACAATGTTATAGAGCTACATTTTAAAGTAACGAACAGTACATAACGCGTAATGCCCTCAAGTTAAGGACGCAGGACCAAGACATACACGACTGACACGACATACACGACGTCTTTGTCCTGTATGTCGTGTCAGTCGTGAGTGTCTTGGTCCTGCGTCCTTAACTTGAGGGTATTACGCGTTGCGTGGTTAGATTTTATTTTTCATTATTTTTTACAGGGCATTTGTAAAGAAAATAGGATCCATTCCACTCACCAATCCATTTGCAGCGACTATTCCGTAAAAGCTGCCTGTTGCTAGCATGAAAAATGAACCGGAATTGATGGCAGCAATAACATGTGTTACAGCCAAGTTTAGTAGATAGCCACTTCCGGCTAGAAGGGTTGCATGGGGAGCAAATACAAGTCCCAAGACTCCGGCTGCAACCATACTTCCACCTTGAAATACCATAAATGCCATTGCAGCAGCAATGCCAATACGTGTAAGTAGTGTTCCTCGATGGGCATATTCGATCGGTTTATTGATATAAGTTGAATGTGAAATAGGATGTGATGTTGTGTCGTTGGTGTAGCTAGCAGGAATCGGACTTATCATAAAAACCTCATTTGTTTATCCATCTATATATACTATGGGAATTTTGGGATATCAAATAGTTGAAAATTCACAAAATATTTTATAGAATCGTTTACAAATTCAACCGGAGTCACTCGGTTGTCAAACAATTGGTGATATAAAATACCGGGTGAAATGATTAAACCCGCAATAAATCCGGCTTTTGCTCCGAGTGCCGTTGATTCCTCAATAATTGATACGGTGCATCCTATTAATGAGGATGAGTTTTTGAATAGAGCGCATTCGAAAATTGCGAAAGGTGTT
>Ga0206832_10073_pt1 | contig 26025 bp, 20 predicted proteins | sample Alteio_BWOrgCont_74_FD_152896 | JGI IMG/M metagenome (GOLD analysis project Ga0206832, IMG submission 152896) | Enriched cells from forest soil in Barre Woods Harvard Forest LTER site, Petersham, Massachusetts, United States -... | ecosystem: Environmental > Terrestrial > Soil > Temperate forest >... | reverse complement strand
ACGACGAAAGGGAAGTGAAGGCGAAGCTGGCGGCGATCCGCGGCTACGTAAACACGAACAATGTTCCGGAAGCGGCGTTGATCAAGATGTCGAAGCTGGGCGTGGCCATCGAGCGCTTCATGAAGGACACCCATTGCACGGTAAGCGCGGTGCAGTGCTGGACGTCGCTGGAAGAGAACTTCGGCGTGGTGCCGTGCACGGTGATGAGCATGATGAGCGAAAGCCTGCTGCCGGCGGCGTGCGAAACCGACGTGATGGGGACCGTGAGCATGCATGCGCTGGCGCTGGCGAGCCAGACGCCGAGCGCGCTGCTGGACTGGAACAACAACTACGGCGACGACGAAAATAAGTGCGTGTGCTTCCACTGCTCGAATCTGCCGAAGCACTTTTTCAAAGACGTGATCATGAATTTCCAGGAGATCATCGCCGGGACCGTGGGGAAGGAAAATACGTTCGGCACCTGCTATGGACGGGTGAAGCCGGGCGCGATGAGCTACGTGCGCTTCTCGACCGACGATTATCGCGGGAAGATTCGCGGGTATATCGGCGAGGGTGAGTTCACCGACGATCCACTGGAGACGTTTGGCGGAGCGGGCGTGGCGAAGATTCCGGAATTGCAGAAGCTGCTCCATGAAATCTGCGAGCAGGGCTTCGAGCATCACGTAGCGGCAAACTTCTCTCAGGTGGCGGCGCCGGTGTATGAGGCAGCGACGCGGTACCTGGGCTGGGAGATGCACTGGCACGGGAGAGACAGGGATTAGGGAATAGAGTTTAGGGATTAGAGTTCAGGAAAGAGCGGCCCGCTACTGGGCCGCTCTTTTGTGTCAGGTGGGAAAGGAGCAGGGCTGTCACTAATTCTAAAACCCTAATCCCTAAACCCTAATCCCTGCTTTGAAGCGCGAGGTCGATGAGGGTCTTCTGCTCCATCTCGTGGGCTTTGGCCGAGCCGGTGGCTGGGCTGGCGGCCGCGGAACGTTTGACGCTGAGGACCTGTTTGTCGCCGGCGATGCGGCGCAGGCGCGGCATGACGAACTGAAAGGCTCCCATGTTGGCGGGCTCTTCCTGGACCCAAACGACTTCGTGCGCGGAGGGGTGAGCTGCAAGGGCGGCCTTGAGTTCGGCTTCGGGCCAGGGGTAGAGCTGGTCGAGGAAGAGGATGCCGGTGGTGGTGTCGTTGCGCTTCGCTCGCTCGACACGGAGCTCGTGTCCGATTTTGCCGGTGGCGATGAGCAGGCGATGCGCGTCCTGGATTTCGGTTTCGGGCAGGACGGGCAGGAAGCGCGGGCGGGCGAAGTCTGCAATGGGTGAGAGCGCGTCGGGATGGCGGAGCATACTCTTCGGCGTGAAAACGATGAGAGGTTTGCGCCACTTGCGCAGTGCCTGCCGACGCAACAGATGGAAGTACTGGGCGGCGTTGGAGGGCTGGGCGACCTGGATGTTGTCGCGCGCAGCGAGCTGCAGGTAGCGCTCGATGCGGGCGCTGGAGTGCTCGGGACCCTGACCTTCGTAGCCGTGCGGGAGCAACACGGTTACTCCGCTGAGAAGGCCCCACTTGTCTTCGGCAGCAGCGATGAACTGATCGATGACGATTTGCGCGCCGTTGGCAAAGTCGCCGAACTGCGCTTCCCACAGGACCAGGGTTTCGGGGTAGTCGCGGCTGTAGCCGTACTCGAAGCCAAGGACGCCCGCTTCAGACAGGATGGAGTTGTAAACGCTGAAGGGGGCCTGGTTGGGATCGAGGTGGTTGAGGGGGATCCAGCGCTGCTCGTTTTCGATGTCGATGAGGACGCTGTGGCGCTGGTTAAAGGTGCCGCGCTGGGAATCCTGGCCGCTGAGTCGAACCGGCGTGCCATTGAGGAGTAGGGAGCCGAAGGCCAGCGCTTCGGCCATGCCGTAGTCGAAGGGCTGCTTGCCCTGGCCCATAGCAGCCCGCTGCTCGAGGAGCTTCTTGATTTTCGGGTGGATGTGGAAGCTGTCGGGATAGGCCGAGAGCTTGTCGGCGATGGACTGGATGGTGCCGGCGTCGAGGCCGGTGTCAACTTCAAGGCTAGCGCTCCAGGGTCCACCCTGGTAGGCGTTCCAGTACTCCGGCATGTCGACGAGGCGAGGTTTCTTTTTCGCTGCAGTCGCCTTTTTCTGAGCCTCGGTGAAATCCGCCTGGAGGTCTTTGACGGTTGCGGAGACGTCGACGCCGATTTGCTTTGCGTAGATCTCGTAGAGCGGGGGATGGTTTTTGATCCGGGCGTAGCGGAGCGGTTGAGTGACGGTGGGGTCGTCGACTTCGCTATGGCCGTGGCGGCGATATCCAATCAAATCGATGACGACGTCGGAACGGAATTTGTAACGATAGTCGGCAGCGAGCGCAGCGATGCGAACGACGGCGGCCGGATCTTCAGCGTTGACATGGAAGATGGGAACGGGAAGGCGTTTAGCCAAGTCGGTGGAGAAACGCGTGGAGTTCGATTCTTCAGGCTCTGCGGTGAATCCGATGAGGTTGTTGACGACGATGTGAATGCCGCCGCCGACGGAGAAGCCGTCGACGCAGGCGAGGTTCATGGTCTCGGCCCAGATGCCCTGGCCGGCGAAGGCCGCGTCGCCGTGAATGACGATGGGCAGAACGCGGTCCGCTCCGTCGGCACCGATGCGGTCCTGGCGGGCGCGGGCGCGGCCCATGGCAACCGGGTCGACAGCCTCGAGGTGGCTGGGGTTCGAGACGAGATGGAGAGCGACGCTGCCACCGTTGCGGGTAGCGAAGGTGCCGGTGGCGCCGACGTGATACTTGACATCGCCGCCGCCGAGAATGCTGCGCGGGTCGACGTCTTCAAACCTGGCAAAGATGTCGGTGGCGGACTTGCCGAAGGTGTTCACCATGACGCTGAGGCGGCCACGGTGGCTCATCCCCATGATGGCCCGCTGGGTGCCGAGGTCGGCGGCGTGATTGAGAAGCTCGTCGAGGAAGGGAATGAGGGCGGTAACGCCTTCGAGGGAAAAGCGTTTGGTGCCGAGGTAGCGCGACTGGATGACCTGCTCGAAAATGTCGGCGCGGGCGAGGAGGTTGAGGATGCGGTTCTGGTCGACGACGGCGGGTTCGGCTTCGAGGCGCTGGGCGATCCACTCGCGGGATTCGCGCGAGGGGAGGTGCATGAATTCGGCGCCGATGGTTCCGGTGTAGATGCGACGGGCTTCGGCGGCGAATTCATTGTTGAGGTCGAGTTCGGGGATGGAGAGCGGAGTGAGGTATTGTTCCAGCGGATCGAGGTGGGCCTGGAGGTAGCCCCAGCGGCGGAAGGCGTCGAAGGCCTGCTCGCGGAGTTGCAAAGACGTGGAAGATGCGAGGGGAGTGGTGGTCATGAGAGCTGTCACCCTTATTTTACGCGGGTGGGACCCAACCTGTAGCCGGCGACCTGTGGCTGGTAGCGGCTACTGGCTGATGCGGAGCATGACCACGCCATGGGCGGGAACCGTGACGGTGTAGTCGCCTTTAGTGGCGGCGACGTCTTCATGCTTCCAGAGATCGCGCAGCTTCGCGCGATCGGAGAATCCGAGGTCATGGAGGTGGAGAGGCACGGAGTGCTCTTCGGTATCGCGATTGAAGAGGCCGGCAGCGAGGGCATTGCCCGTGAGCGGACGGGTCCAGGTTTCCGTCATGCCGACGGCAAAGGCGCGATCGCCCTGTTTGCCGAGTCGATCCTGATCGACGGCGATGACTTCTTTATTGAGGAGGATGGAGAGGGTTTCCGGTGACATCTTGCTGAGGTCGTTGCCGGCGAGGAGGGGCGCAGCGAGGATGGCCCAGAGGCTCATGTGGGTGCGGTATTCGTCGTCGGTCATGCCGCCGTTGCCCACTTCGAGCATGTCGGGATCGTTCCAATGGCCGGGCCCGGCGTATTTGGCCAGGCCGAGCTGCCCGAAGCCGATGTCGGCCATGCGCTGGTAGGTGTCGTTGATGTCGCCGGTGGTGCGCCAGAGATTGCCTCCGACGTCGGTGCCCCACTTCCAGACGTCATTCCATCCATATTGGCAAAGGCTGAAGACGATGGGGCGGCCGGAGGCGATGAGCGCCTGGTGCATCTTTTCGTAGGCCGCTTTCTGCATCTGGAATTGCTTGTCTCGGTCATGCGGCGCATCCTTGCGCATGATTTCGGTAAAGCTGCAGAGGTCGTACTTGAGGTAGTCGATGCCCCACTCGGCGTAGGTTTTGGCGTCCTGCTCCTCGTGGCCGTAACTGGCTTCAAATCCGGCGCAGGTTTTAGGGCCGGGACCGGAATAGATGCCGAGCTTGAGGCCCTTGGAGTGGACATAGTCGGCGAGCGCCTTCATGTCGGGAAATTTGAAGTTGGTGTGAATGATGCCCTGAGCGTCGCGCTGGCCCTCCCAGGTGTCGTCGATGTTGACGTAGATGTATCCGGCATCGCGCATACCGCTGGAGACGATGGCATCGGCAGCGCCGCGGACATCGGCATCGGTTACGCGGCCGGCGAAGTGGTTCCAGCTGTTCCATCCCATGGGAGGTGTGGCGGCAAGGGTTGAATCCTGAGCGAGAGCCGAGCCACCAAGAGTGGCGAGCAGCATGAACGCGGTTACATGAAGCTTTGAAATCGACACGGGCGACTAATCCTTTTAACAGGGACGATGTTGAGGTTCAGAACGAACGCCAGTGTACCGCAAAGTCAACGGAGCAGGGCGCCCCAGATGGTGTCAACAGTGGAGTGGGTAATGGCGGAGGCGGGAATGCGTTGATCCTGACGCCACGCGCGGCCGTAGAAGATACCAGCGATGGCCGCGAGCAGGACGTATCGCCAGTTGAACAAAGTGGTTCGTTTATTGAAGTGGGAAAGGCCGAAGAGGACGGCGGTGACGAGCAGAGCGGCGGTCCGGCCGATGCGGCGCTGGAGGAGATTCTGGATCCAGCCGCGAAAGAAGATTTCCTCAGGCAGGGCCACACCGACGAAGGTGAAGATCCAGGCGGGGATGATGAGCCAGGGGTGGTCGACGTGGTGGTGGAAGTGGAGGAATCCGAGAGCGAGTCCGAGGGGAACGGCGATGGGCAGGTAGAAGAGGAATTCGCGGAGGCCGATGCGCCAATCGCGCCCGCGGAACCGAAGATCGTAGCCGACGCCGGAGAGGCAGCGGACGGCGAGGAAGGAGTAGAGGCCGGCATCGAGCAGAGTGAGCTTGCCGAGGAGGCCGAGCTTGTGGGGCCAGGCGGGTTCGAGCCAGCGCAGGTCGACAGCCAGGCCAAGCGGGAGGAGAACGAGGAAGTCGAGCAGGTGACCGCGTTGGCTGGGGTCGACTTTGGCCGCGAGGTACTCGATGGAAGCAATCAGGACGGGCGCTAAAAGGTAAACGAGCAGCCAGGAAAAAGACAGGAGGTGCGAGCTGACGGCGACGATGAGGTAGGGGAGCGCGAAGGCGGCCGGGAATGTCAGCCGCAACGCTGTGGGAAGAGACTGCGCGGTGCGAACGCAGCGGTCGCCGGCGAATCCAAAAGCGAAAACCGGCACGAGGAGGAGCGCCAGAGCGATCGCTGTGGGGATGATCGGAAACGGGAGGAGCACGCATCCATCGTAGCTGGGTGTCGGAGGTCAGAAGAGATTCCGGACCGAAAGATACCCGGCTATAATCGGGCCGAGGTGCCGCGATGCAGAACAGGTGGATGAATCGGTTTCAGGCGATCCGGGTGGCTGTGATTGCCGGCGTGCTGGTGCTGATCGGGATCCTGTGGCTGGTGCGGCGATGAGCTGAATCCCTGCATCCTCCGTTCTCGAAGGAACTCCTTCGACAATTGACCATGAACCAGGCGGGCTGTAAGGTTAGAGGTTCGTGCTTCCGAATCCCATGTGTGTTTGAGGACTTGTGCCGGACTCTGTTGCGCTGCGCAAAACTCCACTCAACAGTCTGCATCGGCGCCTGGGCGCGAAGATGGTGGACTTTGGCGGGTGGGATATGCCCGTCGAATACTCGGGCCTGATCGCCGAGCACATGGCGGTGCGAACCGGCGTGGGTATTTTCGATGTCAGCCACATGGGCGATATCCAGTTGCGGGGCCCAGGGTCGCTCGGGGCGGTGCAGCACATTTCCATGAACGATGCGGCGCGGCTGCAGGTGGGGCAGGCGCAGTACTCGGCGATGCTCTATCCGGAAGGGACGTTCGTCGACGACATCATCGTTCACAAACTCAGCGAGAACGATTATCTGTTCGTGATCAACGCGGGGACGCGGGAGAAGGATTACGAGTGGGTGCGGACGCAGGCGCGCGGGTTCGACTGCCACGTGAGCGACTACAGCGACTACTACACCCAGTTGGCGATTCAGGGACCGCGCGCGCAGGAGACGCTGCAGAAGCTGACGAATGCGGATTTGTCGAAGGTGAAATTTTACTGGTTCACCTGGGGCACGGTGTGCGGGCTGCCAAATACGCTTATCGCGCGGACAGGGTACACGGGTGAGGATGGATTTGAGATTTACATTCCCTCGGATGAGGCAACGAGCGAGCGTGTGTGGAACGAAGTGATGGAGGCGGGCGCGGAGTTCGGGATTCTACCGTGCGGGCTGGGCGCCAGGAATACGCTGCGGCTGGAGGCGGCGCTCTCGTTGTACGGGCACGAGATTTCGGAGTCGATTAACGTGTTTGAGGCGGGGCTGGACCGGTTCTGCAAGCTGGAGAAAGGCCCGTTTCTGGGGTCTTCGGCGTTGCAAGGGGTGGTGGACTCGGGTGGACCGTCGCGGAAACTCGTGGGCCTGGAAGTGGTGGAGCGCGGCATCGCACGCGATGGATATCGAGTGATGGATTCGAGCGGCAATGCGATTGGGAGCGTGACCAGCGGGTCTCCTGCGCCATTTTTGAAGAAGAATATTGCGCTGGCCTATGTGCTGCGAATTTTTGCGGAGGTGGGTACGGAGGTTGCGGTGGAGATTCGCAACTGCCCAGTGAAGGCTGTGGTGGTGCCGTTGCCGTTTTATAAGAAACCGAAAAAGGCGACGCAGAGTTAAGGCTGAACGTAGCCCTTACAATTAGGGAGAGAACTGAAGAAATGGCATATCCCGCAAAGTATCGCTACACACGCGAGCATGAATGGATCGAGGCCGATGGCAAGGCGGCCACGGTGGGCATCACGGAACACGCGCAGGACTCGCTGGGCGACATTGTTTTTGTTGAGTTGCCGAAAATCGGCGATAAGGTCGAAAAAGGAAAGGTGTTCGGCAGTGTCGAGTCGGTCAAGGCGGTGTCAGATCTGTTTTCGCCCGCGACGGGAACGGTGACGGCGATCAATGAGGAGCTGACGGCGGCTCCGGAGAAGATTAATGCCGATGCGCACGCGGCGTGGATCATGAAGATTGAGTTGAGCGATCCGGCCGAGGTTGGTTCGCTGCTGTCGGCGCAGGATTACGAGACTTATGTGAAGGAAGAGACGGGACACTGAGAAACCAGCGTTCAGTTGTCAGTTATCAGTGATCAGGAACTCCGCGCAGCGAGCCTGAGGCTCCGAGACCCTAAAGATTCCATGCGATACCTACCTAAATCCGATGCTGAGCGCGAGGCGATGCTGCGCGAGATCGGCGCGTCTTCGATTGATGATCTGTTTGCGATCATTCCTGAGGAGTATCGGGTCACGAGCGACCTGAAGATTCCGCGGCAGATGGGCGAGTCGGAGATTGTCGATCACTTCAAGGCTGCGGCAACGAAGAACGCCAATGGCTATGCGAGCTTTTTGGGCGCGGGCGTGTATCGGCATTATCGGCCGGTGATCATCGACACGATTGTGCAGCGCGGGGAGTTTTTGACGTCGTACACGCCGTATCAGGCGGAGATTACGCAGGGGACGCTGCAGGCGATTTTTGAATTTCAGACGATGATCTGCGAGCTGACTGGAATGGATATAGCGAACGCGTCGATGTACGACGGATCGACGGCGGCGCCCGAGGCCGCGATGATGGCCATGCGGGTGACGGGACGCGATGGCGTGGTGGTAGCGCGGACCGTGCATCCGGAATATCGCGAGGTGATGCACACCTACGCGCAGCATCGCGAGGTGAGCTCGGGCCAGGCTGCGGTTGAGGTTGGGTACGGCGAGGACGGGCGGCTTGATTTGGCGGCGCTCGATGCGGCCGTCAACGAAGAGACGGCGTGTGTGCTGGTGCAGTCGCCGAATTTCTTCGGGGTGATTGAAGACGTTGCGGCGATTGCGGAGATTGCGCACAAGAAGGGCGCGCTGCTGGTGGTTGCGATTGCGGAGGCTGTGTCGCTGGGGATTGTAAAGCCACCGGCTGAGGCCGATGTCGTCATTATGGAGGCGCAGTCGTTTGGAGTGGCGCCGAGTTTTGGCGGACCATTCTGCGGGGTGATCGCGGCTAAGGAAAAATATGTCCGGCAGATGCCTGGGCGCCTCGTTGGGCAGACCACGGACAAACAGGGGCGGCGCGGCTTTGTGCTGACGTTGTCAACGCGGGAGCAACATATCCGGCGCGAGAAGGCGACATCGAATATCTGCACGAACCAGGCACTGGTGGCCCTGATGGTGACTGTGTTCATGACCGTGTACGGCAAAGAGGGGATCAGGGAACTGGCACTGCACAATCTCTCCAAGGCGGACTACGCGGCGAAGGCACTGGGAGCGCAGGGGACGCTGCTGTTCGGTGGGTCGCCACGCTTTAACGAATTTGTGCTGCAGACGGAGGAGGCTCCAGAGGCGCTCAACGCGCGGTTGCTGGAGCAGAAGATCATTGGTGGGGTGGCGCTGGGGCGGTGGTATCCAGAGCTGGGAAACGCGACTTTGTGGTGTGCGACGGAACTGACCACGAAGGAACAGATTGACGCGGCGGCGAGTGTGCTGGCGCAGGCGCCGGCTGCTGCCGCGGCTCGATAGGATCCGAGATGGCGACTGAAGAGAAATTCGTAGGCACGCCGCGCAAGGTCACGGCGCACCAGACGCAGAACGAGGGGCTGAGCTTTGAGAAGTCGGCGCCGGGAAAGAAGGCGTATCGGCTGGCGGAGCTGGATGTTCCGGCCGTGGATGCTGGATCGCTACTCGGAGATTTGGCGCGCGAAAATACGGGGACGCTGCCGGAGCTGAGCGAGATTGAGATTATCCGGCACTTCACTCGGCTTTCGACGTGGAATTACGCCATCGATCTGGGGATGTATCCGCTGGGCAGCTGCACCATGAAGTACAACCCCCGCGTGAACGAATTGGTGTCGCGGCTGGAGGGGATTGCGGAGGCGCATCCGTATCAGCCGGAGGAGCTGTCGCAGGGATCGCTGGGGATTCTTCGGCTGCTGCAGAAGTGTCTGATCGAGATTACGGGGATGGAGGCGATCACGCTGCAGCCGGCAGCGGGAGCGCATGGGGAGTTTACGGGGATCCTGCTGGCGCGCGCGTATCACCAGGCGAAGGGGAATCCGCGGAAGAATGTCATCATTCCGGACTCGGCGCACGGGACGAATCCTGCAACGGCCGCGATTTGCGGTTACGAGGTGATCAACTTCAAGTCGAACGCGCGGGGCGGGATCGACGTGGAGGCGCTCGCCCAGGCGGTGAATGAAGATACTGCGGCGCTGATGCTGACGAATCCTTCGACGATTGGGGTTTTCGAAAACGAGATTCACCGCATTGCGGACATCCTGCACGCGAAGGGCGCGCTGCTGTATATGGACGGCGCGAACATGAACGCGCTGTGCGGGAAGACCCGGCCTGGCGATTTTGGCGTCGATGTGATGCACCTGAATCTACACAAGACGTTTTCAACGCCGCACGGTGGTGGAGGGCCTGGATCGGGCCCGGTGGCGTGCAAGAAGATCCTGGAACCATTTTTGCCGGTACCTGTGGTGGAGGAAGGCAAGGATGGGCAGTTGCATCTGAATTACGATCGGCCGCAGAGTGTGGGGCGGGTACGGGCGTTCTACGGCAACTTTGGAATGTTTGTGCGGGCGCTGGCGTACATTCTGGCGAATGGGCCAGATGGATTGCGGCAGACGACGGAAGACGCAGTGCTGAACGCGAACTACATCCGGAAGAAGCTCGAGGATTTGTATGAGCTGCCGTATACGACGCCGTCGATGCACGAGGTGGTGTTCAGCGATCGGCGGCAGCTGAAGAACGGGGTGCGGACCGGCGACATTGCGAAGCGGCTGATCGACTATGGGTTCCATCCTTATACGGTTTCATTTCCGCTGATCGTGCCGGGAGCGCTGATGATTGAGCCGACGGAGAGCGAGTCGCGGGAGGAACTGGATCTGTTCGTCGACGCGATGAGGCAGATTGCGCGCGAGGTCGAGGAGAATCCGCAGGTGGTGCTGGATGCTCCGCACTCGACGCGGGTGTCGCGGCTGGATGAGACGACGGCTGCGCGGAAGCCGGTGTTGCGGTGGAAGAGCAGGGTTTAGAGTTTAGGGATTAGAGTTTAGCGATTCGACGATATGCCCCAAGTGCTTGGGATGGGGGCTCAGGATGGTATTTTCGCTGCAGCTGCTTGAATGCTGGTGCTGCGCGCTCTGACGGAAATCTCAATGCTGAAGTGCTCTATTTGAGAGACTGTGCGCTTGTCCGGCGCATTCGCCGATTCCGCTAAGATCGAAGCAGATATGCAAGCGACACGCACTTTTGCTCACGCCATGCTGCGTGAGATTTACGAGCAGCCGGAGGCGCTGGCGGCCACGATGGCGCGCTATGCACCGGGCGGAGTACTGGACACGAATGTCTTCGCGCCGGTGGCGGAAGCGTTGCGCAATCGGCAGCGGGTGGTGATCGCGGCCAGCGGATCGAGTCGGCATGCGGGGCTCGCCGGGGAGATCATGCTGGAGGATTACGCCGGGCTCGCCGTCGACGTGGAGTATTCGAGCGAATATATGTATCGCTCCACGCACACGCTTCACGATCCCGGAGTGGTTGTGATTTCGCAGTCGGGGGAGACGGCAGATACGCTGGCTTCGTTGCGTGAGGCGAAGGCGCGCGGACTGGCGACGGTGGCGATCGTGAACGATCCTGAGTCGACAATGGCGCGGGAAGCGGACGCGTCTTTACCGACGATGGCGGGGCGGGAAGTCGCGGTTCCGGCGACGAAGAGCTTTACGACACAGCTGACGGTTCTGTATCTGCTGTCGCTGTTTTTGGCGCGGATCGGGGGCCGGAAGACGGCAGGCGCGGTGGCAGCACATTGTGAGCAACTGGAGCGTTTACCGCGACTTCTTGAAGAAACACTTGAGCATTGGGAGAAGCAAGTTGAAGGAATCGCGGAAAGGCTGCGCGAGGCGCGAACCTTCCTCTATCTGGGGCGGGCGATTCATTACGCGATTGCGCGCGAGGGCGCGCTGAAGCTGAAGGAGTCGGCGTATGTACAGGCAGAAGGATTGCCGGCGGGGGAACTGAAGCATGGACCGAATGCGCTGGTGAGTCCGGAGGCACCGCTGGTGATGCTGGCGACGCGGGATCGGAACGATCCTGACTCATCGCTGCGATACGAGAAGACACTGCAGCTGGTGCGGGATATGCATGCGCAGGGGGCAGAGATTTTGGCGATCCATGTAGAAGGCGATGACGAGGTCGCGAAGCTGTCACGGTACTCGGTGGCCGTTCCTGCGGCGGATGAGTTCCTGCTGCCGATGCTGGAGGTGGTACCGCTGCAGATGCTGGCGTACTTTGTCGCAGTGCAGCGTGGGGTGAACGTGGATGCGCCGCGGAATCTGGTGAAGGCGGTAGTGCGGGAGTGAACCAGCAGCCCTTAGCCCCTAGCCGGTAACATGGCCTCGCCGGCTCTGGCGGACGCTCTGATGCGCCTGCCGAAGATGTCAGTGGGTGGACCAGCCGACGTTACGCCAGCCGATCCAGGCGAGGGCGAGCATCACAACGAGGACAATTTCGACCAGGGCGACACACGCGGGCCAGCCTCCGATTTTCCAAAGATAGCCTGGGACGACGCCGGCCAGAGTTCCGCCGATGTAGTAGCAGGCAAGGTAGAGGCCCGCGGCGGAAGTGCGTCCTCCGGCGGGTGCTGCCATGCGCAGGAAGCTGGTGGACGTGGACTGGGCGATGAAGACGCCGCTGCAGAGGAGACCGAGCCCGGGAAAGATGACGATCCAGAGATTGTGGCTGAGGGTGAGCGCTTCTCCGACAAAGCAAATGGCGATGGCGACCGCGATGCCGCGCCGCATACCGATGCGGGTGACGAGGTATCCGCCAAAGGGCGTGACGACGAGGCCGACAAGATAGATGGCGAAGAGATAGCTGAGTGCAAGGGTGGAGAGGTTGAAGGGCGGATCGGCAAGGTAGAAGGTGCTGTAGGTGAAGGTGGCGACAAGGGTGAAGAGGGTTCCGAAGCCAACGCCGAAGGTGGCGAGGAGACGGGGATTGCGGAAGTGGCGGAGTGCGATCCAAAAGCTGGAAGCCCGATCCGCGTGCGGGAGGGTGGGGCGCGGTGTTTCGGAGGGCAGCCAGCGCGCGATGAGGACGGCGCCGAGCAGGCTGAGGACACCGAGGAGGACAAAGCTCCAGCGCCAGCCGATGGTATCGGCGACGAGGCCGGTGAGGAAGCGGCCGAGGAATCCGCCAAGCGCGGTTGAGCTGACGTAGAGGCTCATGATGAGAGCGATGGACTCGCGGCGCCATTCTTCACCGACGTAGGTGATAACGGTGGCGAAGATGCCGGGCAGCGCGATGCCTTGCAGGAAGCGCCAGAAGATGAGGGCGTGGAGGGTCGGCGAGGTGGCGGCAAGAAGTGTGGGCAGGGCGAGGACGAGGATGGACGCGACGATGACCCGCTTGCGGCTGAGCCGTTCGGTGAGTGCCCCGAAGATGGGAGCGGCAAGCGCGACGCCCAGGGTGGAGGCGCTGACGGTAAGACCGACTGCGGCTTTCGAGACATGAAAGAGCGCGGTGAGCATGGGCAGAAGCGGCTGCGTGGAATAGAGATTAAGGAACGCGAAGACGCCGCAGAGACAAACGGCGGCGACGGGGCGCACCGGGTGCAGTCCCATATGGCGTTGCGGGTAGGGCTCCAGGACAGTGACGACGGGATTGGCAGCGGCGAGCCCGGAGTCGGGCAAGGAAGAGTCCACTCAACAGAGTAACTGGCGGTTCGACTGAGACGTTTCAGGCTGGGGTGGTACTGGCTTGGGCGGAGCGGTGCCGGTATAAAGAGATGAGGCATGGCCCAATCCGCAGCCGCATTTCTTTCCCGCGACTTTCTCCGTTATCAACTGGCGCGCGTCGTGGTGATTATTGGCGCGGAGGCGCAGGCGCTCGCTGTCGCCTGGCAGGTGTACCAGATTACGCATCGAGCGATTGATCTGGGCTACACAGGTTTGATTTTGTTCTTGCCGGGATTGGTTTTCATTCTGCCGGCCGGACATGTAGCGGATCGCTTCGATCGCCGGCAGGTGATTCTCATTTGTTATGCGTTGCAGGCGGTGGCCAGCCTGGTGCTGCTGCGCTTCGCATGGATGGGCATCCACCGCGTGGGGCCGATCTTCGCGCTGCTTTTTGTTATTGGGACGGGACGCGCATTCAGCGGACCGGCCAGCTCGGCGCTGGTGCCTCATCTGGTGCCGCAGGAACACTTCGTCAACGCGATTACATGGGGCTCGGCGATTTTTCAGATTGCGAACATAGCGGGCCCCGCACTGGGCGGCGTGCTGTTTACTTTGCCGCTTCATTACCGTTTGCATGGAGCGAGTCTTGTCTATCTTTTCTCGCTGCTTTCGATTCTGTGGTTTTTAGTGCTGGTGGGGTCGCTGCATGTGCGGCCTGGACGCATGGAGCATCGCGCATTTTCGAAGGAAGTGATTCTCGCGGGATTTCATTATGTGGCCAAGACGCAGGTGCTGCTGGGGTCGATTTCGCTGGATCTGTTTGCGGTGCTGCTGGGAGGCGCGGTGGCGCTGATGCCGATCTTCGCGCAGGATATTTTGCACGCCGGGGCGCGCGGGCTGGGGATGCTGCGGGCTGCGCCGGCTCTGGGAGCGCTGACAGTTTCGGCCTGGCTGATGGGGCACCCGATCCGGAAACGGGCGGGGGTAAGAATGCTGATCTGCGTGGGGATTTTTGGCGCGGCGACGGTGATGTTCGGATTGTCTCGGAGTTTGCCGCTCTCGCTGGGGGCGCTGTTTATTGTGGGTGCCTCGGATATGGTCAGCGTCGTGATTCGGTCGTCAGTGCTGCAACTGGCGACGCCGGCTGAGATGCGCGGGCGGGTGAGCGCGGTGAATGCGCTGTTTATCGGCGCGTCGAATGAGTTGGGTGAATTTGAGAGTGGACTGACGGCGCAGTGGTGGGGTGCGGTCCGCGCCGTGGTGATTGGCGGCATTGGATCGATGATGATTACGGGGCTGTGGAGCGTGTTCTTTCCGAGTCTGCGACGCGCGGATGCACTGACGCCGGAGGCGCTGCTGCATGCGGAGCTGGAGCAGACGGGACAAGAGGTCAGGAAGTTATAATTGCTGGAGCGTCCAACCATTGTTTTGTTCCGTCTAACTTCGCGTTCGACGACTAACGTGAGGAGATTCCTGGCTTTGTTTGGTGTTGCCATCCATGGTTGATGTTCTTGTAACCGGGGGTTCCGGATTTTTCGGGGGAATTCTCAAGCGGGAGCTGCTGCAACAGGGCTTTGCCGTCACGAACGTCGATATCGTGCCCGACCCGGACAGTCATCCTTCACTCAGGAGCATCCAAGGGGATCTTTGCGATCCGGCTCTGGTGAATTCGGTGTTCGCCACCACCAGGTTTGACGCGGTCTTTCATTGCGCAGCCATGCTGGCGCACGGCTCGGTGGATCATCGACTCTTGTGGAACGCGAATGTCGAAGGAACGCGCAATGTGGCGCATGTGTGCCGGGAATTCGGTACACGCAAGCTTGTCTTCACATCCAGTAACTGCCTGTGGGGACACAATCTCGGCCACCCGGTTCGCGAGGATGAGCCGCCTGCACCCGTGGAAGTGTACGGGCGGTCGAAGCTTGCGGCCGAACAAGTGCTCGCGGAGTATGCCGGGAACTTTGACGTTGTCATTCTTCGTTGCCCGACCGTGATCGGCGGCGGCCGGCTTGGGTTGCTGGCGATTCTGTTCGAGTTCATACAGGATGAAAAAACGGTTTGGGCGATCGGAGGCGGTGCGAATCGCTACCAGTTTATTTACGCAGGGGATCTTGTGTCCGCGTGTATAGCGTCGGTGCAGAGTTCGGGTTCCGATCTTTTTCATGTGGGCTCGGATAACGTTCAGAGTCTTCGCGAGGTTTATGAGGCGGTGATCCGGCACGCGGGCAGCCGCTCGAAGGTTCGATCGTTGCCGCGAGCGCCGGCGGTAGCGGCCATGCAGTTGGCGCATATTCTGAAGATCTCGCCGCTGGGCCCGTACCATTACAAGATGATCGCCGAAGATTTCCTGTTCGATACATCGAAGATCAAAGCGCGGCTGGGCTGGCGACCAACGCTGACGAACGCGGAAATGCTGACAGAAGCGTATTCGTACTACGCCGAGCGGCGCGCAGAGATTGAGGCACGGCAGGACGTATCCGCTCATCGCCGTACGGCGCCGATGGGGATCATTCGCGTCGTGAAATGGCTTTCCTGAACGCCGCTGCACGGCCCGAAGCCGGCCTTCAGGGGTCTGCGGCAGGCGGGTTGCCCATGTTTCCCTGGGCGATCTTCTGGACGGCTTTAGCGGTGCGGTTGGCGGCTCTCACTCTGGGACACTTTTATCGTTTCTCTCCACTCGAAGATCATTTCCAGTTTGGATGGGAGATGGGGCGGGTGGCGCGCTCGCTCGCGACCGGTCATGGGTATGCGAATCCGTTCGATCATCCGAGCGGGCCAACCGCGTGGGTTACGCCGCTTTATCCCTTGATTCTGGCAGCGGTGTTCAGGGTGTTCGGCGTTTACACCGCGCTCTCAGCGTGGGTGATTCTGGCGTTCAACACTGTGGTGAACGCACTGATGGTGCGCACGACGTGGGAGATTGCGGCGCGATGTTTCAATCGCAGGGTAGCGCTGTGGTCGGCGTGGATCTGGGCACTCTATCCGGCGGCGATGCAGTTCGCGGTGAAGTGGGTGTGGGAGATTTCGCTGACTGCGTTTCTGTTTTCCTGCATTCTGGTTCTCGCGCTGAGGATGCGGAATATTGGAGGCGGGGAATCCGAGAGCGATCCGGCAACTGCGCTGCGGTGGGCGATGTTTGGGCTGCTATGGGGTCTGGCGACGTTGAGCAGCGCGTCGATCGCGATTTTTCTGCCGTTCTGCGGGTTGTGGGTCACGAAAGGTATTTCAGGACTGCGGCGCCAAATGCCACGCGTCCTGTTGGCGGCTGCGATCTGCCTGGCGTGCATTTTGCCGTGGACGATTCGCAATGCGCTGGTATTTCACCATTTCATTCCGATGCGCACGAACTTCGGCGCGGAGCTGTGGGCGGTGAATGCGCCGGGAACCAGTGGGATGGTGATCGGGTCGCCGGTGGCGTTGCCCAGGGAAGAGGCGCTGCTGGACCAAATGGGGGAGTGGGCCTATTGCCGGTGGCGCGGCCAGATTGCGCTGGGGAGAATCCGCCATAATCCGAAGGCCTATTTGAAGCTCTCGCTCCTGCGCTTCTATTTTTTCTGGGCTGATGTGCCGCATTCCTATGCGCGCGGCAAGGCGTGGACAGAATTTGTGCGCAACCTCAGTTTTCAATTCGCCAGCATTGTGGGCCTGCTGGGGCTCACCCTTGCGGTTCGCCGGCGTGTGCCTGCAGCGGCGTTGTTTGCGATGGCGTTTACAGTTATACCGTTCGTCTATTACTTCACGTTTGCCCAGGCGCGGTTTCGACATCCCCTGGAGCCGCTGATCGTGATTCTGGGCGTCTACCTGTTTCAGTCGGCTGAGAAGAGCTGGGACGTGCGGTGGTTCCGGCGCGCTGTTCAATATTGAACCCCAACCCAGTCGAGGGCGGCGTTACGGTCGGCGAAGGCGCGCATGGCGACCGGTGTGCCCTGGTGGAAGGTGTAAACGTCAGCCAGGTTCACTTCAGTCCAGGCAGGAGTATCTTTCGTCCGGAATTTTGCGTGGACGAAGACGACGATACGCTCGCCCTGGACGATGAACTGTACCGGTTCACTGGCACCGTCGGTCCATCCGGCGCGTGAGTGCGCGAGGTAGCCGGCAACCGCGGAGCGACCATGATACGTGCCGCCACCGGGGAACTCGGCAGGCTCGGTCCATTCAATGTTGGGATCGAGTCCGGCGACCGCGGCGGGAATGTCGTTGCGATTGAAGGCTGCATAGGCGTTGCGCAGCAGGGCGATGGCACGTTGCTGTTCCTTGGGGGACATAGTCGCATGAGGGCCGCGATGGCATCCGCCAACAATCAATAAAAGCAGAAGAAGGATAGCCTGTTTCGCGTTAGGACGGCGACACGATGACGGGGGTTTTCGCACAGGAAAAGCAAACACAAGGTCCTTCGTCCGCCGCGGCGGACTCACGATGACAGATCATGCCTAGCCGAGGGGCAGGAAGTACTGCGTGCCGTGGACGGGTTCGGAAAGCCGCCTGAGGAGCAGGTGCAGATCGTTGTTGTTGTTCACGAAGTCGATGTCGCTGGTATTGACGACGAGCAGATCGCTCGATGAGTAGTGAAAGAAGAAGTGCTCGTAAGCGGCGGCAACTTGTTCGATGTATTTGTCGCTGATGGCGCGTTCTCCGGGGATACCTTTGCGGCGGATGCGCTGCTTGAGGGCTTCGGGCGAGGCCTGGAGATAGATGACCAGTTCGGGTGTGGGCACCTCGGCGCGAAACATCTGGTAGTAACGGTTGTAGAGGTCAAGCTCCGCATCGGTGAGATTGATGTAGGCGAAAATCTTGTCTTTCTCGAAGAGGTAGTCGGCGACCACCGGGGTGGAAAAGTCTTCTAGTTCGCGCTGCTGTTCGTAGCGCCGCATCAGGAACCACATCTGGGTGTCGAAGGCCATGCCGGCCTGACCCTGATAAAAGCGGTCGAGGAAGGGATTGTCTTCGGGTTCGACGACACGGCGGGCGTGGAGGGTTTCGGCCAGAACCTGAGCCAGCGTGGATTTACCGGCCCGGATAGGGCCTTCGACGGCGATGAAGCGCGGCTGTTCAAAGAGCTTGGCCACAGGTCAAAAGAGAATAGCGAAGGAAACACGAAGAGTACCACGGGCGGGACGCGATGCAAACCCATTCGAGCGTTCAGTGATGAACTGGCAACGTTCAGCGGGGACGGGGGACCGGCATAGACTGAATCCGGATGATAGGAATTCTTGCAGGTTGTGTCGGGGCGGCTGCTGGAGGAGCGGCGATTTGGACGTACGGTTCAATGGCGCCGGAGTCGCAGTTGTTTGGGCGGACGGTGGTGGCGGGGCGCGATCCGGCGGAATTCGCGCTGACGTTCGATGATGGCCCCAACGATCCGTGGACGCCAGAGCTGCTGGACCTGCTGGCTGGGCACAATGTGCGGGCGACGTTTTTTCTGATCGGAAAGTACGTGCGGCAGCGCCCCGATCTGGTGCGCGAGATTCGCGATGCGGGGCACCTGATTGGCAATCACACGGTGACGCATCCGTGGCTCGCGGTCCAGAGTCCGCATCGGGTTCGCGAAGAACTGGCTGGGTGCAATGCGGCAATTGAGGATGTGCTGGGCGCGCCGGTGCAGTTTTTTCGTCCGCCTCACGGATCGCGTCGGCCGGATGTGCTGCGGGCGGCTCGTGATCTGGGCCTCCGAGCCGTGATGTGGAATGCGATGGGCTTCGACTGGCGGCTGAACACGACGGCGAAGCAGATTGCTGAGCATCTGGAGCAGGGCATTGCGCGTAACCGGCAGCGGGCGCGCGGATCGAATCTGCTGCTGCATGATGGTGGCCATCTGGCATTCGGGATGGATCGCTCCCAGTCGATGGAGGCGACAGGGATGATTCTCGAACACTGGTCGCCAAAGAAGATTCGGTACGTGACGGCGGATGCCTGGGCGTGAGGGGGATTCGCTGTCCCATTCGTCCCAGAATCTGCCCGAATCAGCCGCCCTGCGTTAACGTAGGAAGAATCAGAAAGGCTCCCGGTCCCTATGTTTGAAGACATTCGCTATGCTCTGCGGCAGTTCCTGAAGACGCCGGGCTTTACGATCACGGCGGTTTTGACGCTGGCACTGGGTATCGGTGCGACGACAGCGATTTTCACGCTGATCCACGCGGTGCTGTTGAAGTCGCTGCCAGTGGCAAAGCCGAGCGAGCTCATTCGCATCGGCGACACCGAAAATTGCTGCATTAACGGCGGCATGCAGGATGACTGGTCGCTGTTCTCGACCGAGCAGTATCGGGAATTCCGCGATCACACCACAGGTTTCTCGAGCCTCGCGGCGTTTCAGGCGGGCCGGTCGCAGGTGGGTGTTCGCCGACAGGGCAGTAATAATAGCGCCGAGCCGTTGGGCGCCGAGTTTGTTTCCGGTAATGCATTCGATACGTTCGGCCTGAGCGCGTGGATGGGGCGATTGTTGCGTGCCTCGGACGACGCCAAGGGCGCGGCACCCGTGGCCGTGATGAGCTACCGGACGTGGCAACAGAAGTTCGGCAGCGATCCGACGGTCATTGGCGCGTCGTTTCTCGTCAACGGCCAATCGTTTACCGTCGTCGGCATCGCGCCGCCCGGCTATTACGGGGAGCGGCTGACGAGCGATCCGGCGTCGTTGTGGATTCCCCTGAGCGATTCGCCGATGGTTCAGGGCGGGGGTTTTAACGTCCTGGACCGTCCGGAGCTCGACTGGCTGAACCTGATTGGCCGGGCGGATTCGGGCGCCGACAGGAAAAGGATGGAAGCCCAGCTGCAGGTGGAGCTGCGGCAATTCCTGCAAAGTCCGGTGAGCAAGGTCGAGAAGCGGGCCGCCGAACTGATTCCGAAACAGACGCTGCACTTATCGCCTGGCGGAGGTGGCGTGCAACAGATGCAGGATAACTTCAAGGACGGCCTGCACCTGCTGATGTGGATTTCCGCGTTCGTGCTGCTGATTGCGTGCGCGAACCTCGCAAACCTGATGCTGGTACGCGCCACAGGACGTAAGGCGCAGACATCGGTACGGTCCGCACTGGGAGCGCCACGCAGCCGCCTGGTGCGTCAGGCGCTGACGGAGAGTGTGGTGCTCGCGGTTCTGGGTGGTTTGGCGGGGCTGGCCGTCGCTTATGGGGGAGCGCGTCTGTTGCTGCACATGGTGGCCGGCAAGAGCTACCTGCCGATCGATGCTGCACCGTCGCTGCCGGTCCTGGGGTTTGCTTTTGCGGTTTCGCTGATCACTGGTGTCCTTTTCGGAACCGCGCCCGCGTGGATGACGGCGCACGCCGATCCGATTGAGGCTCTACGCGGCGCCAACCGATCGACCCGACACAGTGGTCTGTGGACGCAGAAGATTCTGGTGGTGCTGCAGGCGGCTGTCTCGCTGGCGTTGCTGTGCGCGGCGGGATTTCTGATTCGAAGCCTGACCAATCTGCAGCATCAGCACTTCGGATTCGAGACGCGGAACCGGTATATTCTGCACATTGACCCGCAGATGGCGGGCTACCAGGCGGCACAGGCCGACACGTTTTTCCGCCAGATGCACGACACGCTGGCGACGATTCCGGGCGTTAGGGCGGTGACGTACTCTCTGTACAGTCCCATGGAGGGCGACAACTGGGGCGAGGGTGTCTACATCGAGGGGCAGGCTCCGCCAACGCCGGGCAGCAACTTCAACAACGCTTCATGGGATCGGGTAAGCGCCGGCTATTTCGAGAACATCGGCACCAGGATTATTGCCGGCCGCAGCATCACCGAGCAGGATACGACTGGCACGCAGACGGTTGCAGTCGTCAACCAAACTTTCGCGCGCCACTTCTTCAAGAATGGGGACGCGCTGGGCCACCATTTCGGCGATCTCGACCAGAAGTACGCCGGCAATTTCACCATTGTTGGCATCTCGGAGGACACGCAGTACTGGGATCCGACCACGAAAATCCGCTCGATGTTTTTTCTGGCGGCACCGCAGTGGTCGAAGTATGACGACGAGTCCGAGGTGATGTTCGAAAACGTATCTCACCTGGAAATGGGCGCGGTGGAGATCCAGACGGCAGGATACGTGCCAGGGCTGGAAGCGCAGGTACGCCGCGCGCTGAATCAGATCAATCCCAACCTGACGATGATTCAGTTCGAGAGCTTTGGCGATCAGGTGAAGGAGCAGTTCCTGCAGCAGGACATCCTGGTGCAGCTGACGGCGGTGTTCGGATTTCTCGCTCTCACGCTCGCCGCCATCGGGCTCTACGGCGTCACGGCGTACTCCGTTGCACAGCGCACCAGCGAAATTGGCATCCGCATGGCGCTGGGCGCGGACCGCAAAGGGATTCTGCAGATGGTGCTGCGGAGCGCGTTTCTTCAGGCGGGTATTGGTCTCGCCATCGGGTTGCCGGCGGCGATCTTCGGCGGGCGTTTCATGGCCAGCCTGCTGTACAACGTTCGCCCATGGGATCCGATGGTACTGCTTGCGACAACGGTGATCCTGGCGATTGCGGCGTTTTTGGCTGCGGTGATTCCCGCGCAGAGGGCGGCCAGCGTGGAGCCGATGATCGCGTTGCGAGTGGAATAGAAGAGGCAGGATTGCCGAGTGGAGTGAGCTGCCCAATCAACATAAAGTTTGATCCAGGAAAGGCGAGCACGGCGAAAACAACCTGAAGGGCTGGAAATCGTCTAACATCCAGGAGAGAGGCGCCTTGATTCCCCAACCGATTCGCCGATGGCTCGCCCCCGGTCCTTCCACGAATGCATTGGAGACGTGCGCGCGACTGAGCCGTCTGCTGCTGCTGCTGATTGCCGTCGAACTGCTTACGATGCCGCTGACCCAGCATCTGTGGACGTGGGATGGCTTTCTGCACGGCGGTCCGGATTTCGAGCTCGGCCTTTTCATGATTGTTGTTTGCGTCTGCCTGTTCCTGCTGCGGGCACAGGATGGGAGGCAGTGTCTCTCTTTGCTCTTCGCGATCTGCCGGCAGCTGTTGGGGTCTCTGGGTGGGCGGCAATGGTCATGTTCGATGCGCATCACCCGGGCCGCGAGTATCGCCAGCCGTCCCCGAATCCCGCGATCCTGCGTTATTCTGACGACTCAGCTTCTCATCTGATTCCCGCGCTGTCCTGATCAATCCCCTGCATGGCAGGCATCGCGCCATCTTCCATCACGGCCCTGGATCAGCAGATTTTCCCAAACTGCTGCGGAGAGACAAATGAAGAAGTCTGAAGTAGTGCAGGCGTGGGCGAGCATTCTAGCCGGTCGCGCACCATCGCTATCAATCGAGATCACGAAAGAGTGCCCGCTGCGGTGTCCCGGATGTTATGCGTTCGACGCAGCGCATCTGGGTGGGACTACAGAACTCCGCGAACTCTCCGATTTTCGCGGCGATGAGCTGGTGACGAGGGTCCTGGCTCTCGTCGACGACCGCAAGCCGCTCCATGTCTCGCTGGTCGGAGGCGATCCGATGGTGCGTTATAGGGAACTGGAGCAGCTTATTCCGCAGATGGAGAGCCGCGGCATCCACACGCAGATCGTGACCAGCGCTTTCCGGACCATCCCGGCCAGCTGGTCGCAATACCCGAAGCTCAACGTGGTGGTATCGATCGACGGTTTGCAGCCGGAGCACGACGCGCGACGGAAGCCTGCAACCTACGAGCGAATCCTGAAGAGCATCGCGGGCGCTCGGGTGACGATTCACAGCACGATCACAGGGCAGATTGCCGGTAGGCCGGGGTATCTGGACGAATTTCTCCGCTTCTGGAGTGCGCGGCCGGAGATCGTCAAGGTTTGGTTCAGCCTGTTCACGCCGCAGCGGGGAGCCGAGGGGCCGGAGATTCTGACGCCCGAGCAAAGAAGAATCATCATTGCGGATCTGAAGCATCTCCGCAGGAAGTATCCGCTGCTGGATTTGGGAGAAGAACTGCTGCAGGAAATGGAAAATCCGCCGCAGAGTCCGAAGGAGTGCATTTTTGCGCGCACCACGGAAACGATCTCAGCCGATCTGCGGACGCGGATTACGCCCTGTCAGTTCGGGGGCGATCCCGACTGCTCGCAGTGTGGGTGCATTGCTTCAATGGGGCTGGCCGCGGTGGGACATTATCGCGTAGCGGGACCTGTCACCGCCGGGCAACTGTTCTTCGCATCGGATCGGATTGGGAAGGCGTGGAGGAATTTGCGCGGCGGCTTTCCGAAACGCGCGCCGCAACCGGTCGCACCTCCGTTCAACATCCTTCAGCCCTGACGGGCCAGGAGCGGACATCGAGCGGCTGGCATTAACCATTGCGATCCGGCCGCTCGTGCCTGGCAATCCCGGTGACCCTCTGATAAACAAGAAGAGCGGACGTTCGTTCCGCGCGCCTGCTGCGAACGGCATTCCATGATCCTTCTCCTTGTGCAAATGGCCGTAGTGCTGCTCGTCACGCTGGCGTGCGGCTGGCTGGCGCGCAAGCTTGGCCAGTCGCGCGTGATTGGCGAGATTGTCGGCGGGATTCTTCTGGGGCCGTCTGTTTTCGGACGCGTAGCGCCGCATAGTGCAGGCGTCTTATTCCCGGCGGCGTCGTTCGGTTCCTTTGAAATTCTCTCCACAGTGGGGCTGATTCTGTTCCTGTTCCTGATTGGAATGGAACTGGATTACGAGCAGCTCTACAAGCAGCGGCGAACGGCCGTCCTGGCCAGTGGGATGAGCATCCTGCTGCCGTTTGCGATGGGCGCGGTGCTGGCGCATTCGCTCCGCATCCGTTTTGCGCCGCACGGGATCGGCAATCTCCCTTTTGTGCTCTTCCTCGGCATTGCGATGAGCATTACGGCTTTTCCGGTGTTGGCGCGGATTCTGGAGGAGCGCGGATTGCAGGGCACGGTGCTGGGAACGACCGCGATTCTGTGCGCTGCGGTCGACGATGTGGTGGCTTGGCTGCTTCTTGGCCTGGCGCTGGCGCTGCTGGGGGCTGAGGGTGGGTCGTCATCGCTGCCGGTGCGGCTGCTGGGCCTGGCGGGTTATCTGGTGATCATGCTGGGCGTGGTGCGGCCGATTGCCGCTCGTCTGGCGCGGCGATGGCAGAACGAGACGCTCTCATTCGAAGTCCTGGGCGTCGTGGTGGCGCTGGCGCTGGTTTCCGCGGCGGCTACCGACGCGATTGGTATCCACCCACTGTTCGGCGCGTTTCTAGCAGGCGTTTGTTTTCCGCGCGTGCCGGAGTGGCAGGTGGCGATGCGCGGCCGGCTGGACATGATTGTTTCGGTTTTGTTACTGCCGCTCTTCTTCGCACTCACAGGGATGCGCACACGCCTCAATCTGTTAAGTGGACGCACGATGTGGTTCTGGACGGGCATCGTGCTGGTAGCTGCGATCTTCGGCAAGATGGGCGGGGCGGCTCTGGCGGCGCGATGGACGGGACAATCGTGGCGAGATGCGGTGGCTCTGGGCGCGCTGATGAACACGCGCGGGCTGGTGGAACTGATCGTGCTGAACATTGCCTACCACGCAGGCGTGTTTTCGCCGACGCTGTTCACCATGATGGTGGTGATGGCCCTGATCACGACCATGAGTACAACGCCGATCCTGAATCTGCTGGGGATCGAGGATCGCAGTGCGGCCGGGACGGTAGCTCTGGAGCGGTCGGCCGCTTAGCGGCCCAAGGCCTGAGCTATTGCTGGGCCGCGGCGCCCTGCTGCGCCTGCAGGAACTGATCGACATTGCTCGAGTCCACCAGCGCCGATCCTGTGTCGATGAAGGCAGGGATGGGAGCGAAAGGATCGACCTGATAGTCCTTCGCGAGGGAAGCGAGTGGGTAATGGTACAGGTCGTCGAGCATTTTTACTCCGACGAATGCCATCGTAAAGGGCTTTTGGGCGATGGTGGCGGCGATGGTGCCATCCTTGACCAGGTCCAGCGTATCTTTGTCGGCGTCCATGGCAATGACGACGCGATCTTTGGAACTCGCACGGCGCAGGACTTCGCCGACTTCCTTGCCGGCTGAGGCTTCAAGACACACGAAGGCGTCCACGCGGTCCTTGCCTGTGAGAGGAAGGGCTTTTTCTGTGTAGTCGAATGCCGCCGTGCTCTGGCCCTTGATATCGACGACCTCCTTAATGTGAATGTTGGGGGAGTCAGCAAGGACATCTTTGTAGCCGTTGAGGCGCTCATCGAGGTTAGGCTGGCCGGGATTGGTGTAGAAGACCACGGTGCCCTTGCCGCCCATTTTCTGGACAAGGGCGTGACCGCCCAGACGACCAGCCTGGCGGTTGTTGGTACCGATGAAGTAGAGACGCTTACTGTTGGGAGCATCGGAATCGACGGTAATGACAGGGATGCCCGCGTTAATGGCCGCGTCGATTTCGGGTTGCATGAGCTTGGCGTCCGCGACGGAGACAAGAATGCCTGTGGGCTTAAGGGCGACGACGGAGCGAAACTCATCCACCTGCCCCTGTGGATCGAAGGTGGTGGGGCCGCGCATCTCGGCGTGGACATCCCACTGCTTCGCAATCTTGTCGAGCCCGGCGGAGGCCGTCTGCCAGTACGACAACTTGGTATTGGCGGCGACCAGGTAAAAGTGTTCTGCGCTGCTGTGCCGGGCGCAGCCAGCCAGAGCTGCGGTACAGGCTGCTGCTGCGAGAAGGAGAACGAATCGATTGGTCAACTTCATACCGCACCTCCTGTATCCGCTTGCCGGAGCCGTGAGGAGCGGACAGAGGCCCGAGGCCGTTCCTGCGGATACGCACGGGAACGAGAATTTTACTCTCTTCACAGCGCGCCCTCGGAAACGAAAGCAGCTTCGATTTCGAGCGGACGAAACGCGACCGGGAGAGGCGCCTCGTCCCGGGCCGGCACGAAGTCGCCCGCCAGGAGAAGGGAATTCAATTACCGTTGTCGCGATAGGACGGTTTCCGGGAGGCCGACAAATTGCGCCAGGATCTGGCTACCACTTTTTTCCAATTGTCTTCGCTGTCGCAAGCCGGTTAGCATTGGCGCGTTGTCCCCCCCGGTACAGCCTTTGTGCGACGATGACGCGTCTTGCATCGCAAAGCGGAACCC
>Ga0206832_10075_pt1 | contig 26110 bp, 15 predicted proteins | sample Alteio_BWOrgCont_74_FD_152896 | JGI IMG/M metagenome (GOLD analysis project Ga0206832, IMG submission 152896) | Enriched cells from forest soil in Barre Woods Harvard Forest LTER site, Petersham, Massachusetts, United States -... | ecosystem: Environmental > Terrestrial > Soil > Temperate forest >... | reverse complement strand
CGGATCAGATTCCGATACTGTGGCTGGCGGCGCCCTTAACGGGACTGATTGTGCAGCCGATTATCGGCCACATGAGCGATCACACCTGGGGACGGCTGGGTCGGCGGCGCCCGTACTTCCTCACCGGCGCCATTTTGAGTTCGCTGGCATTGCTGGTGATGCCGACCTCTTCCACATTGTGGATGGCGGCCGGGCTGCTGTGGATTCTGGACGCGTCCATCAATGTCAGCATGGAGCCGTTTCGCGCTTTCGTGGCGGATTTATTGCCTGAGGAGCAGCGCACACGCGGATTCGCGATGCAGAGCTTGTTCATTGGGCTGGGGGCGGTGATCGCCTCCGCGTTGCCATATGTTTTGACGAACTGGATGCATGTTGGCGCGGCGGGAACCGCGGCACACACCATTCCAATCTCGGTGCGTTTTTCTTTTTATGCCGGAGCGGGGGTATTTCTGGGCGCTGTGCTGTGGACGATTTTCACCACCAAAGAATATCCGCCGCAGGATTTAGATGCGTTTCGAAAAGCCAAGGCGGAGGCCCAGGGCCTGGCGGCGAATGCGCGCGAGATATTCCAATCCGCGCGTGCGATGCCGGTGACTATGCGACAGCTTGCGGCGGTGCAAATATGCACCTGGCTGGGGCTGTTCTGCATGTGGCTCTATTTTCCGGTTGCGGTGGCGCACAATGTGTTTGGGGCCACGAGCGAGACATCGGTGGTTTATAGAGATGGGGCGGAGTGGGCCGGACTCTGCTTCGGGATGTACTCCGCAGTCTGTTTCCTATTCTCGTTTGCGCTGCCGGGGCTGGCTGCGTGGCTGGGGCGCAAGAACACACATTCGCTGTGCTTGTTGTGCGGCGCGGCGGGGTTGCTTTCGGTGGCGGTGATCCATGACAAATGGCTGTTGTTGTTTTCGATGACCGGGGTTGGCATTGCGTGGGCCAGCATTCTGGCCATGCCGTACGCCATCCTGGCCGGGTGCCTGCCGGTGAATAAAGTGGGCGTTTACATGGGGATTTTCAATTTTTCCATTGTGCTGCCGGAGATCGTGGCGTCGCTTGGGTTCGGCTGGTTGATGAGCCACGTGTTCGACAACAACCGGCTGGGGGCGGTAATTACGGGCGGTGTGTTTATGATCCTGGCGGCGATTTTGATGCAACGGGTGCAGGATCGTACGGCGGTGGCGCCGGTCCGGTTAAAGGCGGTTCCGGTTACGTAGCGCAAACACCGTCGGCATGAGTGCCGACGCTGCAGGCAGGAGTGCCTGCGCCACATTATGCTCAGAGTGATCGCTTTTATAACTGCGGCTGTGGTTCAGGCTGCTCCTACTGTTACTAAGGTTGATCCGCCTTTTTGGTGGGTTGGTTCTTCTATCAATCCGGTGCGGTTGTTGGTTCGCGGGACTGGACTTACCGGCGCCAGCATCAAAGCTTCTAAAGGGATTGAGGTGGGTGAGCCGCGCGTGAATGCCAAGGGCACTTATTTGTTTGTGGATGTCACTATCAAACGCGCTGGGTCTTATTCGTTGAAGATTGACACTGCCGACGGTTCTGCTACTGCTGCTTTCGAAGGGCTGACGCCACTTGCGCGGGAGGGACGATTTCAAGGATTTTCCCAGGACGATCTTATTTATCTGATCATGCCGGATCGGTTTGCGAACGGCGATTTGAGCAACGATGATCCGGCCATTTCAAAAGGACTGTTCGATCGCGGCAAGGCTCGCTATTATCATGGCGGCGATTTGCAGGGGGTGATCGATCATCTGCCGTATCTCAAAGATCTGGGCGTTACCGCGATCTGGCTGAATCCGGTTTACGACAATGCGAATCGGTTGAACGAAAAAGAAAAATACGATGGCCAAGCGATCACGGATTATCACGGGTACGGCGCAGTGGATTTCTACGCCGTGGATGAGCATTTGGGAGACTTGGCGAAGTTGAAGGAACTGGTGGATACGGCGCATCGAAGCGGCATCAAGATCATTCTCGACATGGTGGCCAATCACACCGGTCCTTATCATCCCTGGGTGGAAGATTCGCCGACGCCCACCTGGTTCCACGGCACGCTGGCGAAACATCTGAATGAAACGTGGCAGACCTGGACGTTGATGGACCCGCACGCGACGCCGCTTCTGACGGCCTCCACGCTGGATGGCTGGTTCATCGACATTCTGCCGGATCTCAATCAGGATGATCCGGAAGTGGCGCGCTACATAATTCAGAACACGCTGTGGTGGGTGGCGTCGACGGGATTGGATGGCATCCGGCAGGACACGCTGCCGTATGTTCCGCGCAAGTTCTGGCGCGAGTGGTCGGCTGCGATTAAGAAAGAATATCCAAACTTTCGCGTGGTGGGTGAAATGTTCGATGGCGATGCGGGCCTGGTTTCGTTCTTTCAAGGAGGCGAGAAACGGTTCGATGGCGTGGACTCAGGTATTGACGCGCTATTCGATTTTCCATCGTTTTATCCCATTCGCAGAGCCTTCGCGGAGGGCAAATCCATCAGGGAAGTAGCGTCGACGCTGGGACACGATTATCTGTATCCGAATCCGAAGAATCTGGTTACCTTTCTCGGGCTGCACGATGTGGCGCGGTTCATGAACGAGCCGGGCGCGACGGTGGATGGCCTGAAGCTGGCTTTCACATATCTACTGACATCGCGCGGGATTCCCATGATTTACTACGGCGACGAGATCGGTATGGCGGGCGGAAACGATCCCGATAATCGGCGCGATTTTCCGGGGGGCTGGAAAGAGGACGCGCGGAACGCTTTTCTTGCTGAGGGCCGCACTGCCGATCAGCAGCGCGTTTTCGAGCACGTTCAGAAGCTGGCGCAGCTCCGGCGCGATTATCCGGACCTGCGGCATGGCGCACTGAAACAGTTGGGCGTGAGTGACGATGTTTACGTCTATACGCGGGGCGCCGCGATTGTGATGTTGAATAACGGCACGAATCCGGCGCGGGTGATCGCTCCGGCGGCGAGCGGCACCTGGCGGGATTTATTGGAGGTGGTGGGAAATATCCCGGTACACGATGAGATATTGACGGTCACGCTTCCGGCGCGATCGGCGGCGGTTATGATCCATCGTTGAGCGGTCAAATCTTTAGGAACCAGCGGCGGCGATACATGACGTAGGCGATCAGGTACATGGTGAGCATGAAGGCGATTGAAAAGAGCAGGGATGCGTTCAGCGGGCTGGCAACGTTGAGGAACAGGTTGTAGATCCGATCGTGAAGATCGGTCATATCCAGGATCTCGGATCCGAACTCGGAAATCATATATATGGTGATGGCGTTCATACCCATGATGACGGCCGGCTTGACGTATCTTTGGTAACCGAGGTGGTCGATGAGCCAGAGGAAGCCGGCGAGCAGAACGAAGTCCATGCCGGCCATGAAAATGGTAAACGAATCGGTCCACAGCTTTTTATTAATTGGGAGCCAGTGATCGCAGATCAATCCAACGGCGATCAAGACGTTTCCTATTAGGAAAAGCCAGGTGACGCGCTCGCTCAGAGCACGCTTCACGCGCAGAATGTGGCCGGCCATGACTCCCAGCAACGCGGTGGCGATGGCTGGCAGCGTGCTGACGATTCCTTCGGGATCCCAGGTGTCTCCAGAATAGTTGTGGTGGCCCAGAACGATGCGGTCGATGTAGTGGGCCAGGTTCCCGTCCAGATCGAGACGGCCGGCGCCGAAGCCGGGAACGGGCACCAGCGTCATGAGCAGCCAATAAGCGGCGAGCAATGAGAGCATCCAGATGAGCTGGCCGCGCAGGCCGGCATACAAATAGATGAGCGACGCAATCAGGTAGCAGATGGCGATCCGCTGGAGGACGCCTAGGATCCGGAATGAGGAAAGATGGAATTCGGGAAACGCGTAGATGGCCAGGCCGAAGACAAAGAGGATGGCGGCGCGGCGGAAGATTGGTCCGAGCAGTTTCCTGCGCTGAACTCCGGCGGCGACGCGATTTCCCAGGGACAGAGTGATAGATACGCCGACGATCCAGAGAAACGTGGGGAAGACGGTGTCCGTAAGGGTCCATCCATGCCAGGCGGAGTGGTTGAGCGGGGCGTAGGACTTCGGTCCGCCGGCGTTGTTGACCATAACCATGAGAGCCATGGTGACTCCGCGAAAGGCGTCGAGGGCGACCAGGCGTGTGGTGGATGCGACGGGTGCGGGTGATTCTGTGGATGCCGGTTTGGTTACTGTGGCCACGATTTAGTTTGGCACATCAGACCAAGCGTTTACACAAGTGTGAACGCGGCAAACTAAAGTTCGCGCCACGTATACTGGAAGCGTGTTTCATCGCCGGGATTGGTTGAAATTGATGGCGCTGCCGGGTGTTGGCGCGTGGGCGCAGGGGGTTTCCACGCGTTCCGTGAAACCGATGCCGAAGGGCAAGCCTTCCGGTTTGCCATTTCATGCCAAGTTCACCGATATCGCTGCTGCTGCGGGATTGCGCGCGACGACGATTTATGGCGGTATTGAGAAGAAGCAGCAAATTATCGAGACCACCGGGTGCGGTGTGGCTTTTTTCGACTATGACGAGGATGGATGGCTGGACATCTTCGTGTTGAGCGGCACCCGGCTGGAGGGCGATCCGCAGGAAGCCACCAACCGGCTTTATCACAACAATCGGGACGGCACATTTACCGACGTCACGGATAAAGCGGGATTGCGGCGCACCGGCTGGGCTTCGGCCGTGTGCGTGGGAGATTACAACAACGACGGGCACGACGATCTCTTTGTGACCTATTGGGGACAGAACGTGCTCTATCGCAATAACGGCGACGGCACGTTTACGGATGTCACCAAGCAGGCGGGATTATTGCATCCGGAACGCCGCTGGGGTTCCGGCTGTACCTTTGTAGATACCAACCGGAACGGTCATCTGGACCTTTTCGTGGGAACGTATCTTCAATTCGATCCGGATAAGGTCCCGAAACCTGGCGAAAACGTGAATTGCACATGGAAGGGGATTCCGGTGAATTGCGGACCGCGCGGCCTTCCGTTAGGGCGCTGCTATTTGTATCGCAACAATGGCGACGGGACATTCAAAGACATCAGCGATTCTTCTGGAATCAGCAAAGCCGCGGGCAGTTACTGCATGACCGCGGTGGCGGCGGACTTTCATGATAGCGGCTGGCCGGATATCTATGTAGCCTGCGATTCCACGCCCAGCTTGTTGTTCCGCAACAATAAAGACGGAACATTCACGGATGTTGGCCTGGCCAGCGGGGCCGCGCTGAGTGAGGACGGAATGGAGCAGGCCGGCATGGGAGTCGGCATAGGTGACGTCAATCTCAACGGGCACCTGGACATTTTCAAGACGCACTTCGCGGAAGATACCGCCGTGCTGTATAAGAACGATGGGGCGGGGAACTTCGATGACGTCACCATCCGGTCAGGTTTGGGCGTGGAAACGCGCTACGTGTCATGGGGGACCGGGATTGTAGATCTGGATAATGACGGGCTTCCGGATTTGTTTATAGTGACAGGGAATGTTTATCCGGAAGTAGAGAAGATATTGCATGATTTTCCGTATAAAACGCCGCGCATTGTGTTCCGAAATCTGGGCGGGAGGTTCGAGGAGCTGATCGAAGAGGCGGGAAGCGGGGTTGCGGCGCCGCATGCCAGCCGAGGCTGCGCGTTCGGCGATTTCGATAATGACGGCGATATGGATATGGTGATCATCAACATGAATGAGCCGCCATCGCTGCTGCGAAACGATGTTACTGGAAACGGGCATTGGTTGAAAGTGAAGCTGCTGGGCGTGAAATCGAATCGTACGGCGCTGGGGGCGCGCGTGACCGTTCATTACGGAGGAAAAATGCAGGCGCAAGAGGTGCTCAGCCAGGCGAGTTTTTATTCAGTGAATGATTTTCGGCTGCACTTTGGATTGGGAGCGGCGGAGTTGGTGGATGTGGAGATTCGTTGGCCGAATGGGGGGAAGGAGAGTTTGGCGAAGGTTGCCGCGAACCAGTTGATTACTGTAAGGGAAGGGTCGGGGATTGTGAAGCGGGGATGGTAGCGGCTGGTGGCTGGGGGAAAACGAGAGCACCGACTCCCTTACGGTCGCGGTTCGGTAAGCATGGCGCGGGCGCGGGCCAAGTTGTCGCGGGCGGTTTGATTGGAGGGGTCGGCTTTTAGGGCGGATTCGAAGGCGGTGATGGCATCTTTGAAATTTCCGGCCATGGCCAGGGCGGTGCCGAGATTCGTTTGGAGACCGGAATCGTTCGGTTGAAGCTCCGCGGCGCGGCGCAGATGAACCAATCCTTCCGCCAGATTCCCGGCCGACGCGTAAATGCGTCCTATTGCATCCTGAGCCTGGGCATCGTCGGGAACGACCTTTAGATAAACCAGCAGCTCTCGCAACGCACCATCGGATTCGCCTTTCGCAAGCAGCGCCCGGGCCAGATTGTATCGGGCGTTCTGGTACCCCGGGTCCAGCGCTAGGGATTTCCTGAATCCCTCAATCGCTTGATCCACTTTATCCGTCATCAGCAGCGACACCGCGAGATTGTTCGTTGCCGTCGCGCTGGCGGGTTTGATGCGCAGCGCTTGATTCAGGTAGGGTATGGCTTGATCGAACCTACCCATCGTTTGCAGCACGGCGCCCAGATTGAAATGAGCCACGAAGTCCGCCGGATATTTTTCAATCCTCCTCTCCATGACGGCTTGTTGGAGCACGAGCCGCGGGTCGTCGCCGCCCGATGCTTTCGGCAATACTTGCAGCCAAACGTGGCCCATTTCGTCGATGCTTCGATTGCCGCCTTCCACGCGTTGCGGCGGATGACTGGGATTTCGCGGATTGGAGGCGCTATTGTCATATGTTATGCGCATGGCCACGGTGGTCCCGGCTGGAAGCGAGACTGGATCGCGATAGGTGTAGGTGGCCTGCCAGTTGATGTCCCAATCGTTGATTTTGAGCAGCGCGCGCTTCCCGCCGCCGGGGAGTTCGGCCCACGCGTCGATCTGTTTGCCGAGATAGTGGGCGTGCGGATAAATGGCCAGCAAATCCACGGCGATGGGAAGCTTTAAATGGTCGGTGACGACAAATTGCGCGTCGCCTGCCGGGATGTCTAGCGCGCCGTCGTGCTCCAACTGCAACAGCATTGGAAATCGCGTGGCTGGCCGATCGGCGAAGTAGAGTCCCACGGCCACGTCCACAGTTTCGGGTTTTCCGGTGGGCTGCAAGTGCAGATTGACAATCAGGTCTGAGCCCGGGTCCAGCTTCCAACCCATATTTTGTGGTTCCTGCTGTGGCGGGGAGCCGGGTTTCCAAAACAGGAAATGCGAGTCGGGGTCGAACTCGCTCGAGACCTCGGTTATGACATCCATGCCGGGAAATCCGGGTTGGCCGTCCTCACCATCGCGCTGCCGCAGCATGCGCCCGCGATCCACAATAAGGTTGGCGTGATGGACCACGCGTTTACTGCCTGGCCGCAGCTCCATGGCCCGGATCCATTTGGTCTCTTTCAAATCCACGGGGATTACAAAATTCCGGAAAACGTCTTCGCCGGAGGCGGGCATGTGAAAAGGTTGGCGCATATGGAGGACCAGATCAGGCTGGCCCAGCTGCCAACCTTCCACGAAGTGCAGGGCCGGCGGCAATGCAGAGGGATCGCCTTCCGGCGTGCCGTTTTTGGCCCAGCGCACCAATAAATCGATCTGTTCATCGGTCAGGCGCTTCGCGCCGGCGAAATCCCCGTAACCCGGCGCGGGCGGCCAAGGGGGCATGTAGCGTTTCCCGGTGACTATGGCGATCTGGTCCGCATGTTTGCGGGCGTCTTGATAAGTCAGCAACGAAAACGGTCCAGCTTCGCCGGGACGGTGGCAGGGGGCGCAGTATTGGAAGAGAATAGGGGCGATATCCTTGGAAAATGTCACGGTGTCGGCGGAGAGGGGCAGTGACAGCAGCAGCAAAAAGAAAGGTTTCAACTTATTGGCGCCCCAACATGACTCCAAGCTCCTTCTCCAGGGCTTGTTTGGCGCGAGCGCCCTCCGCGAACAGGCGCTTGCTGCCTTCGATGTCGCCTTTCTGGCGCAGCAGCAGGGCCAGCGTGTTGTAGGGACCGGGATTGGCAGGATCCAGGCGGATGGCGGTGCGCAAAGCTTCTTCGGCGGGCGCAGCTTCGCCCTTTTGTTTAAGCACCGTGCCCAACATGAAGTAGGCTTCGCCATAGTCAGCGCGCAAGGCGATAGCCGCTTTCATTTCTTGAGCAGCGCTGTCGAAATCTCCGGATTGCCAGCAGGTGATGCCGATCATGTAGTGCGCTTCGGCCATCTTGGGGTCGATCTGGAGAGCGCGGGAAAATTCCGCGCGGGCGCCCTCGATATCATCTTTATTTTTGAGTGCGACGCCAAGATTGTAATGCGCGGCGGCGTGATCGGGAACGCGGGCGATGAGGTCCCGAAACTCGGGGATGGCCTTATCCAGCTCAGCTTTTAACAAGTGAGCGAACCCGATATTGAAACGGGCTGTATTGTTTTCAGGATCGGCGGCCAGCACTTTTTGAAATTCAGCGATGCCATCATCGGCGTGGTGCGTCTTGACCAGCATGAGGCCGAGGCTGTTCCGCGCATCCAGGTTGGCGGGGGAAAGTTCAACGGCATGCCGGTAGGCGTCCACGGCTGCCATGGCATCTCCTGATTTCTCCAGAGCGCCGCCAAGATTGCTCCAGGCCAAAGCATCGCCGGGTTGCAAGCGAATGGCCGTCTTTAGATGTGGGAGGGCGTCCTGATGCTCTCCTGAAGCTTCCAGCGCTTGCCCTAGCTTGGATTGGTAGGCGCCGTTCTCCGGATCGAGATTCGCCGCGGCCTGAAGCTCGGAAAGGGCGCCGGCGGTGTCCTGGTCCAGCCATAAGGCAACTCCCAAGTGAAAATGCGCAGGAGCGAATTGCGAATTCAGCTCAAGGGCTCGATGAAAATATTCCATCGCCTCCGGGCCACGATTCAGCACCCGCAGGAGAAAGCCGATTTCGTCCTGATAGCGGGGGGATTTTGGATCGAGCGTCGCCGCTTCCTGGTAAGCGGCTAGGGCACCGGCCGCATTGCCGGCGGCTTTCAGCGCGGAGGCCCGGGCTTCAATCTCTTCCAGAGTGGCTGCGGCGCAGACGACGAACTGGAAACAGACGACGAGGGACAACATTCGGACGAGAAACAAGCATCGCCCGCTCTTCCGCATGATTTCTATTTTACCTGGATTGATTGGTTGGCACGCGAAAGCGCGTGGCCCACTATATACTGGGGGAATGTGGCTCGTTCTGCTGCTCGCGCTGGATCTTGGAGCCACGCATCAAGCGGCGCTGGCGGCGTACAAGCAGCATAAATTTGCGGAGGCGGTGGCGCAGTTCACCGAGGCATTGAAGACGGAAGATCCTGGCAGCGTGGAGTACGGTGAATCGGTGCTGCTGTTGGGGCAGAGCCTGTACCTGGAAAACAAATATGCTGAATCGATTCCCTGGCTCGAGAAAGCGACGGCCGCGAAGGGAACCACTCCGGAAGCCGCCTATATGCTGGGCAACGCTTTCCTCCTGACACAGCAGAACGAGAAAGCGGTGAAAGCGTTCGCGCAGCTATTTCAGGTGGGCGCGGATTCCGCGGCGGCGCGTGTAACCACGGCACAGATGCTGATGCATCAGGACCTGGCCACGGACGCTGCTCTGCAAGCGAAGAAGGCGTTAGAAATTGATCCCAAAATTCCTGGCGCGTATTTCATACTGGGTGAGGTTGCGATCTCCCAGGCCGACATTGAAGGCGCAGTCGCGGATCTGAAAAAGGAGATTGCGATCAATCCGACCTTTGCGAGAGCCCATTACCGGCTGGGCGATGCATATACGCGGGAGGAGAGATGGGAAGATGCGCAGGGGCCGCTGGAGCGCGCCGTATGGCTGGATCCGAATTACAGCGGGCCTTATATTCTGCTGGGCAAGGCTTATCTAAAGCAGAAGCAGCTGGCGAACGCGGAGGGCGTGTTGCGGCACGCGCTGCAGTTGGATCCTCAGAATCCGACGGCGCATTATATTTTGGGCCAGGCGTTGATGCAGGATGGGAAAGTGGAAGATGGGAAGAAGGAACTGGCGAAGTGGCAGGAGTTGAAGAACCGGTAAAAACACGTTTCTGGTTTCTGGTTAGGCGCGCTCGTGGACCAGAAACTAGGAACTAGAAACTTTTCCGCCTTCCTTAATTGTTATTACCTGATTCGCATTCACACCTGGGAGTTTGTCTACTATACCGCTGGGCCAGTGGATTTCCAGGTCGGCTTTTTCGGATTGGCCCAGGCCGAAGTGGACGCGCAGGTCGCTTTGGGAAATATAGGATGACCCGCTGCGCACTTCATCCATCTGGCGGTGGCCGGGGGTGGTGCAATAAATCCGGGCGCCTATGCCGGAGCGGTTGGATTTCACGCCTACGGTTTTGATCTTGATCCAGTTGTTTTTGAGTGTGCTGTCGCAGCGCAGCAGCTGCGGGACGTCGTTGACGCAATTTACCAGCACATCCAGCGTTCCATCGTTATTGAAATCGCCGACGGCGCAGCCTCGGCCAGCTACTTTTTCTAGAGCACCCGGTCCGGCTTCCAACGTGACATCGGCGAAGTGTCCATTGCGCAAATTCTTATACAAGATCTTATGCTCGCGATACCCGGATTCGATATCGGTCTCGCCCACTTGAGCATAAACGTGGCCGTTGATGACCAGGATGTCGATCCAGCCGTCGTTGTCGAAATCCATGAAACTCACGCCCCACCCCAGGTAGCGCGTGTTCTTTCCGAGACCGGCCTGAAATGTCTCGTCCTCAAATACCAGATTGCCCTGATTGTGATAAAGGCTAGAAGTGTCTCCCGCGAAGTTGGTTTTCACCACATCGAAATTACCGTCGTAATCGTAGTCCGCCGCGGAAACGCCCATTCCGGCTTGCGGCTTACCGTCCGCGCTGTAGGCGACGCCGGCCTCAATGGCGACGTCGGTGAAGGTGCCGTCATGGTTGTTCCGATAGAGCGTGGATGAGGTGGAATCGTTGGCGACGTAAATATCCGGCCAGGTGTCATTGTCGAAGTCGCACACCAGAACGCCCAGGCCATAGGTACTGGGCGTGTTCAAAATGCCCGATTTCTCGCTGACGTCGGTGAACGTTCCATCGCCATTGTTGTGGAAGAGAATATTCTTGCCGCCCTTGAGGCCGGGAGGGCCGCACGGGACCAGGATGCCTTTGTAGAGACAGGGGCCGGATTCGGGCAGCGGCGCGGTTTTGGGATCGAAATCGATGTAGTTGGCGACGAATAGGTCCAGGTGGCCGTCCTTGTCGTAATCGATGAAGGCGCAGCCGGTGTTCCAGCGCCATTGGCCGTTGCCCGGATTGGCGGTGACTCCGGCTTTCTTGGCGGCATCGGTGAAAGTTCCATTGCCGTTGTTGCGCCAGAGGGCGCATTCTCCCCAGTAAGTTACGAAAAGATCGTCGAAGCCATCGTTATCATAGTCGCCCGCGCACACGCCTTGGCCCCAGCCGGTGCGCGCTACGCCCGCTTTCAATGTGACGTCGGTGAAGGTGCCGTCGCGATTGTTTTTATACAGACGGCTTACAGGAGCTTCCCCGGCGGGCCATTTGGTTTCGAAGCGGGTGCCGTTCACCAGGAAGATATCCAGCCAGCCGTCGTTATCGTAGTCGATGAAGGCGCAGCCGCAGCCGGTGGTTTCGAGCAGGAATTTGTTTCTGCGCTCGGCGCCGAAGATGGTTTTTGCGTTCAGGCCGGCTTCGTGCGCGACGTTGACGAACTGGATGCCGAGGCCCGTTCCGGCGACGAGTTGGTGGAAGGAAAAGACCGGCAGCGTGGCGCAGAGGGATCGGACCAGGCCGCGGCGGGAGATGTTGAAGGGGCTCGATTGCAAGGATCTTTTCTTATGTTAGCTGAGTGGGAGAGTAGCGCTAGGAGCACCGATCCATTGAAGACACTTCGGGACGATTCCGGCCCGACGCCGAGACGAGTCTCGGCGCGGCAGACTGAGAGTCCGCGCCGCGGGGCCAGCAGGCCCATGGAAACTCTCAGATGTCGGACGCCGTTAGATCTGTAGAATCCAGGGCCACCAGATCCTCTGTATTTCTCACATTAATCAAAGGCACCGACTCCCTTATGGTCGCGGTTCGGTAAGCATGTTCAGTTGGAGATTTTGGGGCATAAAGCGGAGATATTCGCGGAGCGCGTTGCGGCCTTCGGTTTCGCGGCCGGATTTTTTGTAGAGCTGGGACAGTTCGAAGTAGGCGTCGGGAAGTGAGGGGTCCAGCTCGATACTGCGTTTTAATTCCTTGACGGCTTCTTCTGTTTTGCCCGCTCGTTCGAGGGCTGTACCCAGGCAATAAACATATCTGGCATTCTCGGGCTGCTGGGCGGACGCGCGAGAGAACAGCTGGATGGCCAACTGCGTCTGGTCGTGCGACAACAAGATGGAGGCGAGGTCGGCTTCCACGGCCGGATCGTGCCGGTCATCGATGGGCAATTGAGAAAGAATCTGGTAGGCCTGCAGCAGATCCGGCGCGGCGTGGCTTGCGGAGGCCATCTCGAAATAGGCCAAGCCGAGATCGCGGCGGGCGAGTGTGGCGTCGGCCGGCTGGCGCCATGCTTTCAGGCTGGTGTCGTCGGCTTCGGGCGCCTGGCCACGCGGTTGGCGCGGGATGCTGTGATCGGTGACCGCGGAATGGGCGACATTGGAGGGCCTGAGCCGGGGCATGTGACACGTCACGCACTCCTCGGCGGGCTTGTGCCGACCGGTGGTGAAGAGTTCGCTATGGCAGGAGAGGCAGACTTTTTGGATGGCCTGGGCGCGGTTCCCCTGCTGGCTGTCGTGCGGATTGTGGCATGTGCCGCACCACAGACGGCCATTGCTTTCGCGGGCGCATCGGCTACGGGCCAGCAGCTCGCTCTGGCTCACCGCGCGCAGAGTGCCGCGAGTGGCAGGCCGCAGGTATGTCACGAAAACGCTTTCGGTGGTCTGGCCACTCTCAAAATCCCACCAATCGCGGCCGGGATTCAGAATCCTGGTGTCGCCTTCCAGGTGGCATTGCTCGCATACGCTGTCGCGTGGACCCGGGGCTAATTTGGCTGGATTTACTATGGATCCCGCGCCGGGGTTCTTGAGATGCGCGGCCGCGGAGCCATGGCACCGCTCGCAGGAGATGGGCGTAAAGGGAGGATCGCCGAACTGGTTGTCGGTTCCTTTTACGAGATCCACGGATCCGGTGTGGCAGAAGAGGCAGCCGCTCGAGATCTGGTGGGTGAAATCGAGATGAGGATCGGTCTCATAGCCAGGGGTCAAATCCCAGCTCTTTGTTTGTGTGTAGAAGGAGGCTGGCGATTGAAACAAGAATCGTCCTAGCCGGACGAGGTAGCTGTATCCGACCATGCCGGCGCCCACCGAATACGCTACAGGATATTTGGCGGTCACGCCACGGCGCTCTAGCCGGTGCTCCAGCTGGGAGTCGTGCCGCTGGATGGTGATGGTGCTCCCGGAGAGTTTGTGGACGATGCGGCCTTCTTCGAAGACAGAGGGAGGGCCTACGGAGCGCCCCATGGGGGATTGCGCGAAGGCGGCGGATTCAGAGGGATGGCAGCGGACGCAGGGTTCCTGAGCAGGGGCGGCGGCAAGGCAGAGGAAGAGGAGTGCGGGCGCGACTTGTTGGCAGGCGAAAGCGCCTGCCCCACATTTATTGCGGCCCAGCATGCTAACCATCATAAAGAAAAAGGCCGGTAGGGTTTCCCCTACCGGCCCGTGATGAGACGTTGTCCGGTTTGCTTAGAAGCGGAGCGTGCCGGAGAACTGCAGTTGGCGCATCCCGGTGCCCTGAGACGCCCCTGCTAGCCCGGTGATCTGGCCCACGCTGGGGCTCTGAACGTCGGTATTCGGCGAACCCAGATTGGTGTGGTTGAATGCGTTGCGGGAATCGGCGCGCAACGTGAAGGCAAAGCGCTCGGTGAATTTGAAGGTCTTGAAGATCGACAAATCCTGCTGGATGAAACGCGGACCGTAGAGCGTGTTGATGGGGTAATTCCCGAAAACATTGGAGGCGGGCCACAGGAATTGGCCAGAGGTGCATTGTTGGTTCGGACAGCCGACGAACCACTGAGCGCGGCCCCCGATTGCGCCCGCGAAGGCACTCCCGGAGCCCACGTCTGGGCGGTTGTTCGGTCCAGCATTGGGCTGGATATTGGGCCCGTAATTCTCAAGGGTTGGGCTGAATGGGAATCCGCTGTAATACGTGGTGATGCCGCTGAGTTCCCAACCACCCACAATTGCGTCAGCCGCTCGATTCATGTTGGAGCCCCACCGGCGTCCTTTACCAACCGGAACATCATAGTTTTGCGCAAAGATCCATTGCTGGTTGGGCAAAAGGCCGCTGTTGCCGACACCCATCGATCGGGGGCCGTACAGCTCGTAATAATTGGTGTCATAAGGCCCCGAACCATCCGCAATGGAGCGCTGGTTGGTGTAGCTGGCCTGCAAAGTCCAACCCTGCCAGGCGTTGATCTTCACGGCACCCTGGAATGAGTTGTAATGCGCGTTGGAACAATCGCAGAAATAGGAAAGGTCATTCGTCCAGCCGAACTTGGAGTAGTAAGGACGATCCAAGTTGGTATCGGAAACCCCGGGGACGAACAGTGCTTCGTTGGGGTTCAAGGTATTGCTGGAGACTCCGTAAAACGCATGCCGGCTTACGTTTCCAACGTAGGAACCGGTCACCGCGACCCGATTGGTCAACTGGTGCTGAACGGCAATGTTGTACTGATAGACAGTTGGCAGCGTAACGGTTTCCGGCCGGAACTTCGGATTAACGCCAGCCGGGAGCGGGAAGGTCCCGTTGGAACTCACGGTGACGGGCGCAACAGTGGAAGGACCCTGCGCCAGACTAAACACATCGGTGAAGTTGTTCGGTGGCTGGGTATTCTGATAATCCAGCACCGGCGGGTTCTGAGTTACGTTGTGGCCGAAGGTGGATCCGAACACTCCGAGATCGTAGGACCAGCCGTAGCCGCCCCGGATTACTGTCTTGGGGGTGAGCTGATAGGCGAACCCGAGTCTCGGCGCCAGATTGTGCCAGTTCATGTTCTGGATGCCGTGCGAAGAGACACCGCCCTCACCAAACACATACATCAAACCGTTGTTAAGGTCCAAAGTAGCGCCGTTACCCGCGGCATTGACAGTCTCCGGGAATACCATTTCCCAGCGCATGCCCAGCGTGATGGTCCATTTGGGGGTGGGACGCCATTCGTCCTGGCCGTACCAGAAGAAGCGCTTCTGCTGTTCCTGGGCGTTGGTGCTGGAGCTGACGTATCGATCGAAGCTGGACACCTCGCCGAGTTCGAATGTTGCGAGCGCGATGCCAGGCGATGCACTCTGGCCAAGAGCCGCTACGTCACCGGTGTTATTCCCGGTGAAGTACAGCTCACCGGCGCGGTGGCTGTCGCTAGGCACTCGAAGATTCTCGGCATAGCGAAGATCGGCGCCGAACTTGAAGCTGTGCTTGCCGATGGTCTTGGTAAAGTTATCTACGAACTGAAACTGGCGTTCCGTCTGAGTCAACGGGCAGTTGCACTGATTGGTGCCCAGCGCGTAACCGAGCTGCATGGGATCGTTAGGGCCCTCGATGTCAAAGTACGGCATGCCGGAAGTGTAGGTCTTGTCCAGGTTCAGGCCGGGGATTCCCGCCTGTGTGGCAGGATCGGTGCCGTAACCCTGGGGAACGTCAAAAACGTGATAGCGCATCCAGCCGAAGCGGAATTCGTTGATCGCGGTGGGGCTGATGGTGTAAGTCCATCCGAGAGCCAAACTGTCGTCCTGCGAAACTGAACTGCCCGCATAGTTGACGAAATCGGGGCCGCCGGCTTCCGCGCCGAAAACTCCCGGCGCGGCCTCGGTAAAGGAAGCGTAGCTGTAGCGGCCGAAAATGGTGTTCTTCTGGTTCAGGTAGTAATCTTCGCGCGTGTCCCACCTGTTGTATGTGATCGCCGTGCCACCGTCTTTCGAGTAATTGTTGATGAAAGGCGCGCCGGGAATCTGTTGATAGTTCGGGTTCGGCCAGTAGGCCATGATCGCCTGAGCCTGCGGACTGATCATGCTGCTGGGAATGGTGTTGTTCGGGAATGGAGTGCGGCCTACGCCGGTGGTGGGATCGCCTGAGTTCGGGTTGTAGATCTGGTAGTTGCTGTTGTAGGCGAGCCACTGGCCGAAGTTGCCGCTGCGGCTGAGTGGATCGGGGACGCTGGTCACGATGGCACCGCCTTGAAACTGGCGATTCAACTCGGCATCGCCGAAGAAAAAGAGCTTATTCTTGATGATCGGTCCGCCAATGGAACCGCCAAACTGATTCTGCCGGTAGAGCGGCGAGGGGAGACCGGTGAAAGGGTTGGCCGCGACAGTTATGAAACCGGGCGTATTGATCTGGTTGTATTCGAATGCGCTTCCGTGAAATTCATTGGTCCCGGACTTGGTGGAGTAAGAAGCGATCCCGCCGCCGACCATGGCGAATTCGGCGTCAAAGTTTTGAAGCGACTGCTTCACTTCAGCGAGGGAGTCGATGTTCGGATTAATGACGATAATTCCAAGAATGGGGTCCTGGTTGGTTGTTCCATCCAATTCATAGCCCATCTGGGAAAAGAGCTGGCCATCCACGACCATCTGGACACTCTGCTGGGGGTTTTCGTCGGAGGCGTGCTGCCATCCAAGCCTTGCCGTTCCGGGCTGCAGCAACTCCATGGCTTGCGTGTTCCGTCCGATGTTAGGAAGATCTTCGAGCTGTTTGGCGGTGAACGTCTGGGCCACGTCGGCACGATCGGACTGCAGCAACGGCGCCACGGCCTGAACTTCCACTTCGGTAGTGACCTCACCAACCTTCAGCGCTGCGTCGTAACGCGCCGCGGCATCAACCTGCACCGGGATCGCGTCAGAGACGACACGCTGGAAACCAGCCGCTTCAATCTCCACTTTGTAGGGATCGGGAACCAACTGGCCTTTGTTGTAGTTACCGTTGGCATCGGTAGTGACCTCGAACTTGGTACCCTTGCTCGCGTCGGTAATGGTCACCTTGGCATTAGCAATGGCTGCGCCGCTGGCATCTGTAACAGTGCCAAAGATGGAACCAAAAACTTGCTGTGCAAATGTCGGTGTGGTAAGAACGATCGCTAGAACTACAGCCAGGCAGACGGTAAGAAACGCCCTGCTTGAATTACTCATAATCTTCTGTTCTCCTTGGAACATGCTGTGAGACTTGAACAAAACCCCAAAGGCCAGACTTTGGCCAAAGCAAACCGGAACTCCGCTCAGTTTGCCCTCTCTAGTATGTTTATACAAGTTATTCCTCGGTTTGATACTGTTACAGGGAATAAAATCAACACTTGCAAAAGTTTGGAGACTTTGTTACGCTCTGGTAAATGTCGGTTACCGGGGTCGTGGTCGCCGAACGCGAAGAAAAGCTTCGGCAGGTTGAACGGGTTGTTGGGAGCGATTTGTTGCATGGGTCGGAGTCCCTGTGCAAGCTTTTGCGCTATCTGGCCGAGCACTGCATCGATCATCCTGGGGCTGCCGTCAAGGAATATCAGATTGCCACGGAGCTGTTCAAACGCCCTCCGGATTTCGATCCGAGGCTGGACGCCACGGTCCGGGTGCAGACCGGCCGGCTCCGTTCCAAGCTGTCTGAATACTACGCGGGCGGGGGGAAGAACGACCCCTGGATCCTGGAGATCCCCAAAGGGGCGTACTCGCTTGCATTTTTGCTGCGGGCCACAGTACCGGCTCCGGATGCGCCCGGTCCAGTTCTGGTCTCTGAAAAGGCTCCCCCCTCCGCCCCACACAGGGGCCGGCGTTACAACGCCTGGCTGATTACGGTTATAGCCCTCTCAACCCTTTCGCTGCTATTGGCGGCGGGCATAACGGTGTTGTTGCTCAACCGCGCCAGCGCCCGGCATGTGGTTAAGACTGACCCGGTGGACTCGCCGGCGGTTCTGGCATTTCTGTGGAACGATTTCGTGGCTACTCCTGAAGAACCGTGGGTCATCTTCAGCAATGCGGAATTCGCGGGCCGGCCGGAAACGGGGATGCACTATTACAATCCCACCACCGACCGCGGCCAGCCAATTCTCGATCACTACACTGGGGTGGGCGAAGTGTTGGGCATCCACGAGCTGGACCGCGTGTTCGCGTCACTGCACCACGGGCTTAGAGTGAAGCGAGGCCGCTTGCTCTCGCTGGACGACGCCAAAAATAACGACCTCATTTTCGTGGGATCGCCATCGGAAAATCTTTCACTCCGCGAGATTCCGACTACGCAGGATTTTGTCTTCCGGACCGTCGACAAAGGCCCTCGGAAGGGGGATCTTTCGGTGATCAACGTGCATCCTCGCACAGGAGAAGAGATTTCTTACATCTCTACCAAGGGGCTCCCTATTATCGAGGATTACGCGGTGATTGGCTTGATGCCGGGCTTGAATCCCACGCGCTGGGTGATGTTGCTGGCCGGCCTAACAACCATTGGAACGCAAGCGGCGGTGGAGTATGTCAGCCGCTCCAATACAGCCGAGGATCTGGTGAAGCGGATCGGGGGCCCGGTATCAGGAAAAATCGCTCCGTTCGAGTGCGTGGTGCGCGTCAAGGTGACACAAGGCGTGCCGGTGCAGGCCGATTTGGTGGCTTTGCATTTGCGTCACTGAGACGAAGTGTTGTCCCCTTGCTTACGCGCGGGCCTGGGGACGAAGCACCGGCTCCCTCACGGCCGCGGTTCGGTAACAGGCCCGGAATTGTGGATAAAATTGTGGGGGTGACGCCTCGCCCGACCGCGCGACTGCTCTACTTGCTGCTGCTGGTCTTTATGCCTGCCCAGGCGGGTGGAGACGGCTTTGTGGGGCACGACGCATGCGCCGGCTGCCACAGGAACATCGTCCAGGCGCAGTCCCATAGCAACATGGCGCGCGCCTGGCCGGGACTTTCCACCTTGCAACTCCCGGCGAATTATTTCGAGAAGCACGCGGAGGGACCGGCGCCGGCCATCGAGTACGAGATAAAGAGGTCCAGCCAGAGCCTACAATTTCGAGTGCAAATGCCGGAGGAACCGCCGCTCGATTTTCCGGTGGAAGCGCTGATTGGGGGCGAACGTCACGGCCTCAGTTTCCTATTACGCGTTCCCGCCCTGAAAGGCTCGCCGCTCTCTCGCGCGCCCCTGGTGGAAGGCCGGTACTTCCACTACGCGGAGCAGAACCGGCTGGCGCTGGAGCTCGGTTTTCCCGAAGCGAAGCCCTCCACATATGAAACAGTGTTGGGGCGCGTATTAACGCCGATTTTAGAAAAAAGATGCCTTAGCTGCCACGGCGCACCGCGCACTCACGGAACGCGTATCGAGAGCGGCATCACTTGCGAGAGCTGCCACGGTCCAGGCCAACCGCATTTAGCCGCGCTCAGCGCGCACTCAGCGGACCTCGGCATATTGAACCCGGGCAAGCTGCCGGTTAAGGACTCCATGCAGGCCTGCTCGCAATGTCACGCGGGCGCCAGCATCATCGAGGACCCCATGCCGGACGACACGCTGATCTCCGATCAAGTGACGGCGTTTAAGAACAACGAGTGCTGGCGTCAAAGTGGGGGCTTGCTCACTTGCACCAACTGTCACGACCCGCATCAGGATGCACCGCATCCCGTGCTGGTAGCGAAGTCCGAAAAAACTTGTTTGGGATGCCACGGGGCGCAAGTCGCAAAGCATGCCGGTGTCTGCCCGGTGAATCGGACCACGGGCTGCGTGGGATGTCATATGCCGGACCAGGTACGCGGCGCGTTTATTATGGCGGACCATTGGATTCGCGTACATCCGGAGCAAAAGGTGGAAGTGGCCGCGCATGATCCGGCCTGGCGAACCACGGTTATTCCCAAGCACCTGTTTCTCCGCATGATCGTTTCCGAGGACCGCGAAAAAGCGTCGGCTCTCCTCGCGCAGCTTCAATCGGGAGGATCCTTCTTCGATCTGGCCCGGGCTAATTCGGTGGACCGCGGCACGGCAGTCAACGGCGGCTATTTGGGGGATCTGGATGCCAGCCAGCTAGACCCGGCTTGGTCCGCGGCGGCGCTGAAGCTCCAGCCCGGAGAGATCTCGGAGGTGGCCGAAGCAAACGGAAAATACATCGTGCTGCAGCGATTGCCGCGGAATTTCCGCGAGGATGCGGAAGCGGTGTTCAATAAGGCGATGGACCTGCACAAGCAAGGCGATCCGCAGGCATTCGTCAATCAATTGCTCGAAGCGCTGAAGATCTATCCGTATCTTCTGCGTGCCCTTACCTGGCTGGGGGCGACATATGGTCAAATGGGCAATCCGACAGTCAGTGTCGGAATTCTGAACATTGCCACCCGGCTGTATCCCGAGGACGGCGGCGCCCACTATAACCTGGCGCTCGCCTATGGCGCGATGGGCGACGCGAAGGAAATCTCCGAATACAAGCGCGCCCTGGAAATCGATGGCGATCTTGTTTTGGCCTATCTAAACTGGGGCGCCTCGCTCTATGCGAAAGGCCAGTACGATGAAGCCATCAAGATCTACCGCGAGGGGATTGAAGTAAACCCCCTATTGGCCTCTCTTCACTACAACCTTGGGCTGGCATTGGAACAGGAAAAGAAGACCGCCGAGGCGGAGGCGGAAATGGTGTTGGCCGCGAAGATCGACCCAAACGTTGGCAAGCGGTAAGGCCGCAGCGTTCATTTTTGGGATGAGGGGCCGGTCGCCGCGTGCGCTTTACGTGCGCGCTTCTTCTCTTTACGCGGCAACCTGGATTTGTTCTTCTTGGGGAGTTTGCCGATTTTTTTCTTGGGTGGGTGCGCCAGGCCGGTTTTTACGGCGATGGCGCCGAGCGTGGAACCGATGGCTTCGGCCGCGGTTTCCAGTAATCCCTTTTCTTCGGGCTTCGCCGGCGGCTGTTTGGCCTTGGGCTCCTTGGCGGCCTTGGGCTCCTTCGGCTCCTTAGGCTCCTTCGGCTCCTTAGGTTCCTTGGGCTTCTGGTCTTTCGGCTTCTGCTCTTTCGGTTTCTGCTCTTTTCCGTTTGGCATCTTTCCAGTATGCGATGTTTGGTGGGACATTTGCACTATGCAGGGCATGTCACACCGATGCACTGAATGCCGCTACCTCTGCTCGGAGCTGGTCAGCGTGCTTTACGAAGACGATTCCAACAACATCCACCAAGCCATGGCTAATCTCGAAGAAATTGCATCTGCTGAGGCCATACTGCTGATGGAGCAGCGGCTGAAACCTGGCCAGCCTATCTCATTCCGGGCAAAAGGCCATGATCTGAATGGAGTTGTCGGCTCCAGCGATTTTGATCCAGACCTGGGCTGGTTCATAAAGGTGGAACTCGATTTCACGTCCCGATGGCACGGGCGTATGTTTGTTCCCGAGCATTTTCTGGCGTTGTGCGAACCTCCTTTCGCCGAAGAGACAGAGGCTGTCGCTCTGTCCGCCTAAGGTTTAAACCTTAGGCAGGCGCTCAGGTCCTTGAGAAAAAGATTCCGGTAAGGATTACGCAGAGGGACTCCCGTTTAAGGAACCGCGATGATAAAGCCGTTGGCGAGCGCGGATCCAGCTTCTAATTGCAGACCGTAAAGCTTCGGCGGCAAGACAGCCGGTAGCCGGAAGTTGATCTGCATCACGCCGGCCACCAGACCCGGCGCATCGCCGGCATAGAGCACTTCGAGCGACATGTCCCCACCCACAATCGAAATCGGGAGACGCAACGGCATCTGGTAGCTCCCGATGGGCACGATCATGCCGTCGGGCCATAATGAAGCTCCAGTTCCCGTGGCAAAAATTGTCACGATGGAGCCAGGCACAGCCGGGTTCTGCGCCGAATTGGGAGTGCCATCCTGATTCAACGCGGCCGCCAGGACCTCGAGGTCGTCGGAGTATGTGCCGGATTCGAAGACAGAAGGCTCGGTAGGCCGTACATACAAGGTCGGTCCGTCAATGGTTCCGGATGGGGAGACAATTTGAATGTGCGTGGAATCCTCCAGCGCGACTCCGCTGGGGACGATGGCGTTGATCTGCGAGGGTCCGGCGTATAGCAGCGGCGCGGCATTACCGTCGAAGAGTACGTGATACCCGCCCAGCGAAGTGGTGAACGCTCCGCTCTTGACTTGGCCACCAAGTGGAGCAGCCGGACCGATGCCGACACCGTAGAGGGAGATCAGTTCGGACGGAGCTACCAATCCGGAAACCGGACCGCTGGCGGCGTTCCCGACCTCGAGAAGCGAGCCGCCGCTCGAAGACGATTCAATCCACAACGAGCCGGATTGCCCCACTGTCACGAAGGTTCCAGCCGCACCCAACGCGAGAGCCCTCCCGCTAGCGAGGTTCGGCCCAACGAATAAATCCAGAAGTGTCGCCGCGTCAGGGGACAGCCGCGCAGTGTAAGAACCAAACGTCGAAGGTTGACTCGACAAGCCCGGCAGCAGGCTCGGATCCGAATATCCGGTGATGACGACGTTGCCTTGCGGGTCCAGCGCCAGTCCGCTCACGCCCGCCCCGTAATAGCTGCCGAAATAAGTTGACCAGATCAGGCTGGTGCCAGAATTGTTCACCTTCGCGGCGAAGCCGGCGTTGAACCCAACCGAATTTGGCAGCGCTGGCTGCACCACGCCGGGTGTAGTTGGAAAAGCCACGGGCGTTTCCCCTCCCACGATCACGTTGCCGGTGGAATCGAGAGCTATTGCAATGATGGTCATGAATTCCGGAGCTGCAACCTCAACACTGGCATTCAGGAAGGTGGACCAAATGAGTTGCGGTGAACCTTTGGGCGAAAATTTGGCGACAAATCCGGCGCCGGCTGTGTTCGAGCAACCGCAGCTTCCAGCCAGCGCACCGGGAGTCACCGGCAGGTCCGAAGTGGTTGTCGGACCCGCCACCACCACCGCTCCCGATGCGTCCAACGCAATCGCGGTTATCGATGTACCCGCGAAGGCTCCAATGCAGGAACTACCTCCGTAGCAGTTCACTCCGTTCCCACCGAAGAACGTGGAATAGAGAATGGTGCTCCCGTCGGCGGATAGCTCCGTGAGAAATGCGTACGCCGTGGACCCGAAATCAGTTGGCGCCGGAGGAGGAGTGCTCTGGAAAGCTCCTGGCGTAATCGGGAAATCCTGTGCGCTGGTGCCTCCGCCAACAAAAATATTTCCGCTCGTATCTAGTGCGATGGCGAACGCCTGGGAAGGGGCAGGCAGCAGCTTCGAGAACACGATGCCGTGAAGTTGGGAATCCAGTTTCAACACGAAAGCCGCAAGGCCAGTTACCGGGCCGCTGGATGGCGAGCTGAGCGGGAACCCCTGCTGTTCCGCGGAGCCCACCAGGAGCAGGTTGCCCCGTGCGTCGGTGGTGGCGGCGATTTGAAACATCGATCCGAAATCGAAACTGGCGAGTTGCGTTCCGTTCGGATCGGTCTTAATTACGCGTGTATGCGGGACTCCGGAAGCGTCGGTCACCTCTGTGACCGCGAACAAATTTCCACTCGGATCGGAGGCCAGAGCCAAGCCAAGGCCGCCGTCCCCAATATCTAGATAGCGAAGAAGGATCTGGTCCGCGGCCAGCGACGGAAAAACGCCCAGAACTGCGGCGAGGAAAAACAGCTTCATGTGGGGCTCCTGGGGACGCAGGAAGGCGCTTGCCTGCTGTAAGTATACGCTCAGGCCCACGCTGCTAAGGCAAGAACCGCGGACGCCCCGGTCATACACCAATCCCCCGATCAATCCTCCCAGGATGGCCCGACGAATCGGGCCGCGAAGTGATCGAGGAACGCCTGGAAAAACTTGAGACTCTACGCGCCGCCGATCCGGAGCCGCTCCTCAGAGATCGCGGTAACGACTAATCGTCGCGGCGCGGAGCGTGGACCTCTTCAGCGATCAGGGCCGGCGCTCCCGCGCCAATCGCTCAGCCAAAAACACCTTAAGCAAGGACTGATAAGGAACATCCCTCCGATTCGCCAACACTTTGAGATCCTCTATCATCGAAACCGGAAGCCGCAGCGATATCGTCTTCAAGGACGGCTTGAGCTGAACGAATTTCCTCCGCTTTCCCGACGGCCAATCGACGGACTCCGTCGAATCCGCAGTGGCCCAGAATTTCCTCTCGGCATCCTCGTTCTTGAATTCAGGAAGTTTCTTCTTCATATTTTTTGCAGGCTACTTCCACCGGACATGTCTATCGTTTACGGATACAGGAGCGGGTCCAACGACGCGGCGATGCTCCTAGCCCCCAGTCCCTAGCCCCGGCTAAGGCAAGAACCGCCGGATGCCCCGGTCGTACACTAACCCGCCGATCAATCCTCCCAGGATCGGCCCGACGATCGGCACCCAGAACACGTAGCCTCCGTCGGTGAGTCCATTGTTCTTGAATCCGGCGACCACGGTGAAAAGGCGCGGCCCGAAATCGCGCGCCGGGTTGATGGCGTATCCGTGCATTCCGCCGAAGGACATTCCGATCACCACTACGATGAGACCGATCAGCAGCGGTCCGAGTTGCCCGGGCGGCTGATTGCGCTCATCGGTGATGGCGAAGATCATCAGGATCAGTAGCGCGGTACCGATGGTCTGATCCAGCAAGCCGGCCGACATTACAGCCGGAAAAGCTGGAAAAGTGGTGAAGACGCCCGCGGTATGATCCAGCGCCGGATCGGCGGCCATAAACGCCGGGTGGTAATCCCAGAACACCAGCGCGGCCGCCACGAATGCTCCCGCGGTTTGGACGATACAATAAGGAATTACTTTGCTCCAGGGAAAGCCCCGGTAGGCGGCCAGTGCGATGGTCACGGCGGGGTTGAGGTGCGCGCCCGTGATTTTTCCCGCGATGTAGATGCCCATGGTGACGGCCAGTCCCCAGGCCAGCGTGATGTTGGTATAACCGCCCTTTACTATTTCGCCGGGAACACCGGTGCCGAAAAGCACCACCATGGCAACTACGCCGTTGCCGAAAAGGATCAGCACCGCGGTCCCGAGAAATTCGGCGATGAGTTCAGCGGCAAGATTCTGTTTCATGTGAAGGTGGATTTTATCATTAACCGCAAATCGAAGTCGCGCTTCGGTGGACTCTGGCGCCATCCGGATTTCATGAAGCTCTGGGCGGGACAAACCATTTCCGAGGTAGGCTCCAGACTAACGCGCGACGGCATCCCTTATACCGCAGTGCTGATGCTGAACGCTCCGGCATCGCAAATGGGTTTTCTGACCGCGGTTGGCGCGGCCTCGGTGCTCGTGTTCAGCTTGCTGGCCGGCGTTTGGGCGGACCGCTTCCGCCGGCGGCCCATCATGATCGCTGCCGATCTGGCGCGCGCCATTATTCTGGCTTCCATCCCCATCGCCGCTTTCGCGCATCGGCTGTCAATGACGCAGCTTTACGTGGTGATCGCGCTGGCGGGATTTTGCACAGTGTTCTTCGACGTGGCCTACCAGAGCTACCTGCCTGCGCTGGTAGAGCGCGAGAATCTGCTGGAGGGCAACAGCAAACTGGCCATGAGCGCCTCAGTGGCCGAAATCGCCGGCCCCAGCCTGACCGGAATCCTGGTGCAAATCATTACAGCGCCGATCGCGATTCTCTTCGACGCTATTTCTTTTTTGATCTCAGCCGCCAGCGTGATGCTGATCCGCAAACCGGAACCGGCCCACCCGCCGCACCGCAGCACCCCGCATCCCATCGCCGGTTTGCGTTTTGTTTTTGGCCATCCTCTGCTACGCCCACTGGCCTGCTTTTCGTTGACGATGTTTCTGTCGATCGGATTCCTGGGACCGCTCTACGTTTTGTACGCTCTTCGCGAACTTCACATCACCCCGGCGGAACTTGGAATCGCGATTGGCATGGGCGGCGCGGGAAGCCTCATCGGCGCGAGCCTGGCGCCGGCCATCGGACGACATTTTGGACTGGGCCACACTTTTATTGGATCGGCGCTTCTGATTGCCGCTGCGTATGCGTTAATCCCGCTGGCCCATGGTCCACGGCCTTTGCCGTTAATCTTCCTGATGGTGCAGCAGCTGTTCGGCGACTTCGCGCTCTCCGCGTTCATGGTCAACAATCTGACACTTCGACAATCGGTAGCGCCGGAAGAAATGATAGGGCG
>Ga0206832_10074_pt1 | contig 26251 bp, 20 predicted proteins | sample Alteio_BWOrgCont_74_FD_152896 | JGI IMG/M metagenome (GOLD analysis project Ga0206832, IMG submission 152896) | Enriched cells from forest soil in Barre Woods Harvard Forest LTER site, Petersham, Massachusetts, United States -... | ecosystem: Environmental > Terrestrial > Soil > Temperate forest >... | reverse complement strand
CTTACGTTCTTTCTTACGAGAATCGCGTGTAAGGAAGCCTTTTTCTTTAAATTCGTGATGTAGACTTTCATCTTCGCTAAGTAGTGCGCGTGCAATACCAAGACGTGTAGCAATGACTTGTCCTTCGATACCGCCACCTTTCACGCGGATAATCATATCAAAACGGCCGTTGCCGCCGATTTTTTCGAATGGTGCTAATACTGTTTGGCGTTGGATTCCTACGGGAAAGTAATTGTCGAATTCTTTACCGTTAATATCGATTTTTCCTGTGCCAGATCTTAGACGTACGGAGGCAACTGCAGTTTTGCGGCGTCCTGTGGCGACTTTCTCTTGAGTGATCATTGTATTTTCCCTTTAATTCTTAAATAGTTGCATTGATTGGTTTTTGAGCAGTCATGTTATGCTCAGTACCTACGAACACTTTTAGTCTTTTATATTGAGCGCTAGCCAAGCGTGTGCGTGGCATCATTGCTTTTACAGCATGCTGAATAATGTATTCCGGTTTTTTCTCTTTCATAACGCGGTAAGGAGTTCTGCGTAGACCGCCCATGCCACCAGTATAATGGATGTATTCTTTTGTAGCAGCTTTATTGCCTGTGACGGCGATTTTTTCTGCGTTGATAACGATAATGCCATCGCCACCATCAATGTATGATGTGAACGTTGGTTTATGTTTACCACGGAGGATTTTAGTGATTTCAGAAGCGAAACGACCTAAAGTTTTGCCGGTAGCATCTAGGATGAACCAATTATGGGTCACATCTGCTTGTTTTAATTGAAAAGACTTTTTCGGTTTATACGGTGTGTGCATGTCTCAATAACCTTGCTGCAAAGTTTATAGTGTGTTTAAGAGGTTATTTCAATGCATGTTGCAAGAAACTCCTCACAAATAATGCACCATCATACAATTACTGCACTATTTTTGCCAACGTTTTTGTTAAAAAAGTGACAAGGCCTTGAAAAAAGAAAGGAAATACGCTAGACTCTACGTCTTTATCCTTATTATTGAGAGACCATGAGAAAACTTCAAACTTTTTACATAAAGACCTATGGCTGCCAGATGAATGAGCTCGACAGTGAGATCATGGCAGGACAGTTAGAGAATAGAGGCCTCGTTTATACTGATGATGAGCAAGCCGCAGACCTCCTTCTATTCAATACCTGTTCGATTCGCGACTTAGCGGAGAGAAAAGCCATGGGAAAACTTGGGCAATTGGGGAAATTAGGACGCAAAACGCAACATCATCCTATTATTGGTGTGACAGGATGCATGGCAAATGCAAAAAAAGACTCACTATTTCAAAAACTTCCTCATATCGATTTTGTTTTAGGGACAAACAACATTCATGATCTCAATAATATCCTTGATGAAGTTCTTTCTACCGGCAAACATGCATTTCGCACTGACGACTACTTCACGCAGGAATTGGACTACATCAATGCAAGACGAGATGATAAAGTAAAAGCGCATGTTTCTATAATTCGAGGATGCGACAAATATTGCACATATTGTGTTGTTCCGTATACACGAGGAACTGAAGTCTCAAGACATCCGGACAGTATTATAGAGGAATGTATTCAATTAGCACATAAAGGATATAAAGAGGTCACTCTTCTTGGGCAAAACGTCAATAGTTATGGCAAAGATCAGCCGGAGTGGGGAGCGCTTTTTCACGATCTTCTTTATCGCATTGATAAAATCCCTGGAATTGAGCGCGTGCGTTTCATGACAAGTCATCCTGTGGATATCACATACGACCTCATGACAGCCATTCGCGATTTGCGCACGTTATGTGAATTTGTCCATTTTCCTATGCAGTCCGGATCGAATAGAATTTTAAAAAAGATGCATCGTATTTATACAATCGAGCAGTACCTGGAAAAAGTGACAATGCTACGCAGTTTAGTTCCGGATGTTTCGCTTGGAACTGATATTATCGTAGGATTTCCTACGGAAACTGAAGCAGAATTCATGGAAACGTATAATTTGATTAAACAGCTTGAATTTTCTGTAGCCTTTCTTTTTTCCTATAGTCCGCGCAAGGGAACACCCGCAATGCGATGGCAAGATGATATTCCTGAAGAAGTTAAGGAAGAGCGATTACACCGTCTGATCGATCTGCAGGAAGAAATCTCTATGAAACATCGCCAGACAATTCTGGAAAAAGACGTTGAGATATTAGTAGAAAGTAAAAGCCACAGGGATGATGGACTCTTGAAAGGGAGAACGCGCTGCTGGAAAAATGTTCTTTTCAGAGGTGAAGAATCCCTTATTGGAACATTACAGCGCGTTCATATTCACAGTTATAGCAACCAGACGCTCATTGGCGAGCGTGTTGTCTAATACTATTGAATCACACCACAGGCAATTCGGGCTCCGGAATTACCTGTCGGTTGCGTATGTAAATCGTCTTCGCCAGCATGAACAACAACAGAGCGACCGATGATTGAGTCTTTGCCAGTTAGTGTCATCAGTTCATCAATACGGTCGTAATGTGCAATTCCATTTTCGTCAGCTTCTAAGTTACCCATATCGCCCACATGACGTTCAGGATTGTCCGGGCCACCGTGTTTTTTCCCTGTAGGATTAAAATGACCGCCCGCAGAAGAAGCGTCATGGGCACTGCAGTCGCCATGTTCATGGATATGGAATCCATGTTTACCCGGTTCTAAGTTCCTGACGACGGCAACGATTCTGACACCGTTTGGTGCTTTTGTGAAGGTCACAGTCCCTTGGACATTATTGCCTTCAGTTGGGTGGAGCATAGCGGTAGCAATTTTTACATCTACAGCTCCTTTTGGCAGCGCCGGTTCAGCAAAACACATGCTATTTGCGGCGATTAAAAGAAACGACGATGTGAGACAGATTTTTATAAAAGATTTATACATTATTCCTCGGTAGTTGAGAGTTTATAAGACTTCTTATGCACTACACTTTAGCGACGCGACTGAAAAACATAAAGATAAATTTGAATCACAAAAAAAAAAAATTAAGAACCAGGACACACACGACCTACACGACTCGCACGACCACGACCGTTTTTTGTCCTGTATGTCGTGTCAGTCGTGTAAGTCGTGGTCCTTTATTTTTTTATAACATCCCTATGAATTGCTCTTCTGTGAGGATAGGAATACCCAGTGTTTTTGCTTTATCGAATTTTGAACCTGTGGATTCACCTGCGATTAAGAAGTCTGTTTTTTTGCTTACCGAATCTGTCACTTTGCCCCCACGTTCTTTGATAAGAGCTGCTGCAGCATCGCGCGTGTAGTTTTTAAGGGAGCCTGTAAGCACGAATATTTTTTCATTGAAGGCATGATTTACAAAGCTTACAGTTTTAACTTTTCTTGGTTTCACACCGAGATTTAGCAAAGATTGAATTTCGTTTCGATTTTCTTCTTTCAAGAAATAGTCTACGATGCTTGTGGCGACTTTATCGCCGATCCCATCAATTTTTTCCAATTCTTCTTTGGACATTTCCATCAGAGCTTCAATGGAGCCCGCTTTTTTCGCTAATATTTCAGCCGTTTCTGCTCCGATGTGTTTGATTCCGAGTCCCATAATAAAATGATCAAGGGAAACATCGCGTGCCTTTTCGATGCTTGTCAATAAATTATATACAGATTTAGTCTTAAATCCTTCGAGTTGAGAAAGTTGATCTTCTGTAAGTCTAAAAATATCCGATATTGATTTTACAAATCCTTTGCGTATCAGATGTTCGACGACTTTTTCTCCCATATTTTCGATATCCATCGCCTCTTTGCCCGCGAAATAGATGATTCGACGCAGTTGTTGTTCCGGGCACCCATCGCTATTAGGGCATCGCACGGCAACTTCACCAGGAACTCTTACGACGTGGGCACCACAGCTAGGGCAAGTTGCCGGCATCGACCATCGATGAGAATGAGATTTCCTAGCCGTCATATCGACTGAAACGACTTTTGGAATGACATCTCCCCCTTTTTCGATGGTGACTCTATCGCCGATGCGGATATCTTTTCGGTGGACCTCTTCTTCATTATGTAATGTTGCCCGTGCGATGGTGCTGCCGGCAACAAAGACAGGATCCAATTCAGCGACAGGAGTTAATGTACCTGTGCGGCCCACTTGGACAGTGATTGCGGTGATATGGGTCATTGCCTGTTGAGCAGCAAATTTATAGGCAACCGCCCAACGTGGGCTCTTACCGGTGTTTCCCAGGCGTTTTTGTTCGTTAAGATCATCGATTTTGATGACCACGCCATCGATATCATATTCAAGGTTTGGACGTTGTTTGTAGACCTCTTCGACAAAATCCCAAATTTCATTAAGGGACTGACAGCGCGCGTGCAATTCTAGTGAAGGGAGTCCAAGTTTCTTTAAGAAATCATGGACACCATATTGACTTGTGAGAAGTCCGGTTGTCTCTTCAGCAACAGCGTAGAAGACAACAGCAAGGTGGCGTTTTGCCACTTCAGAAGGATTGAGTAATTTGAGCGAGCCCGCAGCAGCATTGCGAGGATTAGCCATTAGGGCTTCACCTGCTGTGAATTTTTTTTCATTTAGTTGTTTGAAGACAGCATGAGGCATGTAGACCTCGCCTCGGAGCTCTAAGATATCGGGGACATTATCTCCATAAAGTTGTAAAGGTAAAGAGCTGATAGTACGCATATTAGCAGTAATATCATCGCCCTGTTCTCCATCACCGCGGGTCACGCCGCGAATGAATACCCCTTTTTCATATGTTGCCGAAATAGCAATACCATCCATTTTGAGTTCGCATGAAAATGCCAGTGTTTGATGTCCGACAATTTTGTGCATTCTTTTAATAAAATCTGCAATTTCATCTTTGCTATAGGTATTTGCCAGTGAAAGCATCGGAAAACGATGTGTAACAGTTTTAAATCCATGAGATGCAGCCACCGTAACAACCTCATTGACGCGTTGTGTAGGTGATGTTGGGGAGATCCATTGAGGATGTGCTTTTTCAATCTCTTCGAGATGTGCTAAGAGATGATCAAATTTCTCATCGCTAATCGTGGGATTGTTGTCTACATAATATCGAGTGTTGTGTTCCCAAATTTCTTTGCATAATTTGTCGTAATCTTGTTTGGTGATCGTCATGATATTCGGAATATAAGTGTTGCTAAGGGTGAAAGTTGAATTGAGGGACCTACGACATCTCCATTAGAATTTTTATTGATGCGTATGAAGTCATTGACTTTTCCGGATCCCCCATATTTTTCTGCATCGGAATTAAATATTTCATGTATGACACTAAATCCATGAAGGTGGATAAAATAATCTGAGTAGTATGTGGGAGTAAAATTATGGACACATAAAAAACGCTCTTCAGAGCTCTTTCGGAGGTAGCTAATGACACAGTTTCGTGCATCTGAAAAATCTACCCATTCAAATCCGGTATAGTCGAAATCGCGTTCCCAAAGGCACCTATTTTGTTGATAGATGTGATTCAATTCTTTCACCATTGTTTGAACGCCACGATGTGTTGCAAATTGCAATAGTGACCATTCGATCTCCCCTTTGCAATTCCATTCGTTCCATTGGCCGAACTCGCCACCCATAAATAATAATTTCTTTCCCGGTTGGCACATCATATAACTCAGCAGCAAACGCAGATTAGCAAACTGCTGCCACATATCGCCCGGCATCTTACTCAGAAGATTTTTCTTTCCATGAACAACTTCATCGTGGGATAACACAAGCATGAATCGCTCAGTAAATGCATAGAGCAGACCAAACGTCAGATCATTTTGATGATAACTCCGATAGATCGCATCTTTAGAAATATAGCGCAACGTATCATTCATCCAGCCCATATTCCATTTCAAATCAAAGCCTAATCCTCCATGCTCAAGAGAATGTGTGACACCCGGAAACGAAGTTGACTCCTCTGCTATCATGAGTGCACCGGGAAAATGCTGATGGACAACAGAATTTAAATGCTTGAAAAACTCAATCGCCTCCATGTTTTCATGCGATCCATATTTATTAGGTATCCATTGACCACTGTCTCGTCCATAATCCAGATATAACATCGAAGCAACAGCATCAACACGTAGGCCATCAACATGCATTAAATCGAACCAAAAAAGAGCGTTTGCAATCAGGAAATTTACAACTTCAAATCGCCCAAAATTGAAGATATACGTGCCCCAGTGAGGGTGAAAGCCCTGACGAGGGTCTTCGTGTTCATACAAAGATGTTCCATCAAAACGCCCTAAAGAAAATGCATCGGTAGGAAAATGTCCCGGAACCCAGTCCAAGATGACTCCTATATCATTTTCATGCATATGATTGACAAACCACTGAAAATCTTCAGGAGTACCATGACGACTTGTGACTGCATAAAATCCGGATACTTGATATCCCCATGATTCATCAAGAGGGTGTTCTTGAATTGGCATTAACTCGACATGAGTAAAGCCCATTTCCTTGCAATAGGCCGCCAATTCTGTAGCGATTACCCTGTAATTTTGATGGCAACCATTAGTTTTTCTCCACGACCCTAAATGTACTTCATAAGTTGCTATCGGCTGTGGTTGATACTTATTTTCGAGGCGCTTTTCGATCCATTTTTGATCCGACCACTGAAAACGATCGACGTTTGATACCACTGAGGCTGTCGCCGGCCGCAATTCACTTGAATAGGCAAGAGGATCAGTTTTTAAAAGGATCTCACCGGCTTGCGTTTTAATTTCGAATTTATATTTTTCACCTTCTTTTAATCCTGGGATAAAAATTTCCCAAATACCAGATTTTCCAAGACTACGCATAGGGTTGGTGCGACCATCCCAATGGTTGAAATCACCAACCAAAGAGACACGTCGCGCTGCAGGTGCCCATACAGCAAATTTTACGCCTGAAATCCCCTGTTGTTCGGCAAGTCTGCCTCCCAAAGCCCTGAAAAGCTTATAATGCACACCTTTAGCATATAGATACTGATCAAGTTCTCCGAGGGTTGGTAAGAAAGCATAAGGGTCATGCGCAAGTAATCCATTTTGATGGTAGACACGATAGTCATCAACCATTGTGTCAGCCGGCACGATATATTCGAAAATTCCGGCTTTATGAACGATTTTAGCACTAACGATTTCCTTGAAAACTTCCAAAGAAAGGAGCTTTGCACCCGGACGCCATAGACGGATAATTTTTTTGCCACCTGAAAAATCGTGAAGTCCAAGAATTAGATGGGGGTCATGTTGATCACTATAGATAATCTTCAATAGATTATCGTAATAGGCAGAATCAAATTTCGGTGAGGTGGGTTTTGGATTTATAAAATTTTGAGTCATCGTCGTCATTTAGCCTATTTAGGATATAAACTTCTTATAGCAAATAGCAGAAATAAAAAGGAGTTGAAAAAATACGGTATGTGGCCAGAAATATACCGAAAGTGATTCAAAAATTGGCTTTTTGACAAGGAGGCTGCTCAAAATTTTTCGTCTGGAGCAAGTGACCATTGCCTTTGGCAAGGCACGAGTGAAGACAAAAATTTTGACGCAAAGCCGACGCAGTCAACAACCAATTTTTGAGTCATGTTCGGTATAACTCAGTTATTTTCTGAAGTTATCGAAACGGTAGTTTTGGTCGGGGACTATCTTTATTGGCGTGCCGGCAACATACTGAACTCCCCTCTCGTTATCATCTGTACGCAATCTGCATGCAGTAAGATCGTGAGAGAATGTAAAAACAACGCTTTGCTCTTCTTTAGCAGAAAATGTCATGCGACGTAACGATTTCTTGCTCCATTCAATACTCAGTATTCCCGATTGCACACATTTGGCATCGAGTAAGCGTCCACAATGAAACTCCGGGAGCAAGGCGGGTAAAACATGAATCTTTTCACCATTTTCTTGGATGAAAAGCGAACGAATGAGGGATTTTCCATCTTTCAGCAAATATAGTGGGGATTCAGGTGAATGAATGAGTCCTGAACATATCCCTTGATGGTCGGTGTCAGTGAATCGTGGTGAAAGCAGTCCTTCAAATCCAGTGAGAAATATATCAAGAAAACAGGGAAGAATGGCTTCACAACGTGATGTAGCAATAGTTTGTCGACACTTTTCAACAAGGGAAGAAGAATTTGAAAAATCTGATGGTTTTTTAGTGATGACAAGTTGTCCAAGACAATGCCACAATGGAATAATTTCTTCCATTTTCCTTCTTCGAGAAATAAGTGCCCAGTCTTGTGCCTTGCTATTACCCAAGGAAAGGCGTTCAATCAATGGAACTGTATAAGGTTGCATCTCAGCGACATCTGTGTTTTTGTGAGAAATTATAAATTGATTTGTGTGCTCAGGAATTGTGTGTTTAGTCCAGGCGCCGGTGACAACGATTTCTTCTTTCATCCCCTTTTCAACGTGACAGAGGGCCGCTGATCCTTGTTGAAGCGCATGAAAAGTATAACGAAAAAAGCCATGTGTTGCATGACCCCAAACGCGTACGCATCCTTTTTCTAAATCTTGCTGTACTGTAAATTCTTCAACAGGACCACGTACTTGAAAAAGTAATGTCGCTAATAATATTGGGGTTGGTCCTGATATATTTTCAATTTTAACCAGCTCGGGATAGACCTGTAGACGTAAAGAGCTGCCCGGCAAAAGGACAAGAGTTCCGGGTAGATGGGAAAAAGGTAACAACCGTTCAGATATTTTTATTAGCATATTGATTTACTGCCAGCCAATTTGTGTATAAAGTTAATGACCATAGAACATATCACACTTCAGAAGTAAAAGCAATAACTCAGAAATTTGTGTTTTTTTATCCTGTCTATCCTGATGAGAACTTACTCTTACTTGAACCTGGTCGATAAATATCAATTTTTTATTGAACGAATATATTGTAGTGGGTATAAATAACCGAGCTTTAACCAACTTCAGTGATTTTGCGACATTTTCTAAGGTTCGATGGCATGAAGCTGGGTTATGGCGTGCTCCTAATGAACCCATTAATTGGAACGACATCATGAAAAATTCACTCAATGCCTCTCGTTTGTTTTTTTTTGCAATTTTTTTACAGGTAATCTGCGGTAATACGATGTTAAACTCTAATGAATCAAAGAAAACAGCCTCTATGTTAATAGATATTCAAACCAATCGCCACTCTGATGAAATTCTATCTCAGATACTACCGATTGTCCGATGTTCATTTCAGGCAACTAAATGCGAAAATCTATTAATGACAAAATTGCGGGATGTAAATACAAGCATGCCGGAATTCCGTAAAATTTCAGATCAACTTGCAGGACTACTCGCGGTTAAAGTCATTGAAAATCTGCCGATTGCTCCATTAGAAATAAATACCCCTCTTACTCAGTATACCGGCATCACGATCGCTAGTAACATTAACTTAGTCTCTGTCATGCGCTCCGGCGATGCACTTTTAGATACATTCACAAGTTTCTTTCCACAAGCCCCCATCAATAAAATACTGGTACAGCGTGATGAAACTACCGCAGAACCTCATTTCAAATACATGAAACTTTCGCCAACACTTGGACCCGACAGCATTGTGATCATTACAGAACCAATGCTTGCCACAGGCGGTACTTTATGTATGGTTGTAAGTCTATTAAAAGAGCGAGGCGTTCCTGAGGAAAATTTCATTATCGCCTGCATTTGTACAGCGCCCGAGGGACTTCTAGTATTAAATAAAAAATTCCCAAAAATCAACGTAGTCATGATAGTGATGGATGAGAAACTCAATGAAAGAAAATATATCGTCCCCGGAATTGGCGATTTCGGTGATCGCTATTTTGGAACCGTAAACTAAAGCTAGGATTGATTTTATGAAAAAGGTACTGCAATACATCCTCTTATTTTCAATTCTATCCTTAACAAACGCAAAGTCCTACGGCAGTTCTAGTGGTGAACCATCAGCTACAACATTACCTTGGTTCACGGGACCATTGTTAACGCCAACGGCATATGTCCTTGAAAAAGGGCAAAGCAATATAGAGCCTTATTTGTATTGGCACAATACAAATGGGCACTATAACGATAATTGGAGTGCTACATCAGTTAAACAGTTTCATCAAATTGTTCCACAATTAACATTTAGATTTGGTTTGGGCGAGAAACTAGATTTTTCCGGATCCCTACAAAGCTACGCAAGCTGGTCTCAGGGGGCAACAGGGAAATCATTTGGAGACATTCCTGTCGGTTTGGAATATCAACTATATAAAAGTGATGAGCCCGACGAACCAATGCTTGCAAAGGTTGTCCTACAAGAGACCTTTCCTACGGGCAGATATCAGCACCTAAAACCCAATGGTTTTGGCACGGATATTGGTGGACAGGGTACATTTGCCACTCAGATTGGTTTTGCCTTTTCAAAACAAATCAAGTTACAAGATGAGCGCTATTTCAGAGCGCGCTGGTTCATTTCAGCTTCTATCCCGACTCCTGTCCGTGTTGAAGGGGTAAATGTTTATGGTGGAAGTACGACAACTCATGGGAAAGTATATCCGGGAATTATATCTACATTCTATAACAGTATTGAATATACAATCACAAACAACTGGACTTTTGCCTGTGACCTAAAAATCCGTTACGCCGGAAGGAATCATTTTAAAGGATATTCTGATACAGCAATGACATCGCCATTGTCATTACAGTTCAGTCTTGCTCCTGCGATAGAATACAACTGGAATGAAGTAATAGGATTTATTATCGGTCCATGGTTTTCATTTGCAGGGAAAAACAGCCCTAGATTTATCACCTACGTCGCTGCCCTCAACTACAACTTTTAGGTTTTCACATGAATGGCACACGTTTACAAGGAAATGTTTTTATGTGTTGACTATTCTCGTGCCCGTGAGCGTGCCCGAATTATGTGGGCCTTTTAGCTTTTATGGATTGATTCCAAATATTACAAGTCGGGCACGCACACGCGCAGAGGCAGAGGCACGGGATCGTAGTTTCGAAAGAAGTCTATTTTACCTTTGGGATAACAGGAATCATTGTAGTTAGGTCAGGTTTTTTAAATCCTGGTGGAAAATCGCTGTCTAGTGCAGGAGGCCAGATCTGATTTCTGCCAAAAATTAGGAGTTCTCCGCGCACGATGAGGTCATTCCCCTGTCTCCACAACTCAGCGCCGTAGACATTTCCTTTTTCGGGATCCATAATGCTTCCACCGGTGAATTTTTTGCCATTGTCTTTAAGATTCCATATGATGTCCATGCCGGCATAGTAGGGATCACCGACAACGCCCGGCGCTCTTGATTTAGGATCGTAGATCGTATCATTTACAGTACCATCATCATTAAATGTGACGATAAGTCTGCCAAAAAATTGTCCATGATATTCATAGATTGCAAGGATACTTTCAGTTTTTTTTGTTCTTTCATCTACACTCCTCCAAAATCCTGTGATGCTTTCGGAAGCGCTGAGAGCGAAGGTAAAAATTGATAAAAGTAGTGTCATGATAGAGAACATTTTTTTCATTTTGATCATCCAATGTTGAGGTTATTTTATAATAACGTTTCTTATGTTTTTGATATGAGTTTTTTCAAGGGTCATCAACCGTTCGAAATCAAATCTATATACCCACAAACGCAATTTACCTTGTGTAGGCACTCCTTTCAAAGCGATGCGAGGAGGAATGGCATCGAATTCCTTTCGTGTTAAATGCTTGTCTTTATGAGCATGCACTAATGCTCGGCTTTTATCTTCTTCCCGCAGTACATAGTGTTTGTACATGTAAGTCAATAGATGAGAAGGATAGAATCCTTCATTTAAAGGTGTCGTATTGTAACTATGCCAAAGATCACACTCTACATCTGTTCTTCTAACTCCTAATGGTGATAAACCGAATACAAGATACCTCTTAGGAGTCTCTTGATAACAAAATGCATTTAATCCTCTAGCATCACCTGCAACATGTTTGATAACATAATCATTGATATTTGAGAAATAACAATAATCACCTCTCTTTATCGAGTCTTCCCCCGTGATGAATACTTTCTTATGTAATCGCAACAGCGGCGTAGTGGTATCAGAAGTAATGTACATAGGAAAATCTGAATCGGCAGCACATAAGTGATTAAATTTTTCTTCTGACAACATATCTTTAAGAGCGTAATAAACGGCAAGATAATAAACATTTCCGCAGTCTAATATGCTGGGTCCCATCTCAATTTTTGTGAGAGCTTCTGATGGGCTGACATCTTTCTTAATTCGATAGGAATAGATACGATTGCCGGTCGGACTTTGTAAATCCGGAACATAATCCATAACATCACCGGCAGCATATCCATGAAAAAAGCTACCTTCCTCGACAAATTTCTGTAATTTTTCCGGACGTTTCAATTTATGCGCAGCAGTATAGTAATCTGATCCATACCAAATTCCGGCGTCCAAACTTTCTTTGGTGTCTTTGATCACACGTCGAAAATGCGTAGTCACTAATTCGATGAAATCGACTTCAAATTGTGATGGAGAGTTATGCAATTGTTTTTGTGATCGTATGTTGTCCATAAGTAGCATGGGCTTTAAGTAGTGGCGGTCTTTATTCAACTATTATATTTTAAATTATACGAAGACTATTGACAAGTGTTATGTTGAATTATACCGAACGTGATTCAAAAATTGGCTTTTTGAATCACGTTCGGTATAAAATCGTCAATGCACAGCCTCTTAAATCCTGTCGCCGCTATTCGCGGCTTTATATTTTTTTATCCTTACCACATGCTTACGCAAGTGGCTATAGGCTTTCGCCGCTATTCGCGGCTATTAAATATCTTTTACTCAAGTGTTTATATGCAAAGTTGTTAGCCTCAAAGAGAGGCGGAAGCATGTAGCCACTTGCGTAAGCATGTGGTTATGAACATCATAATTGAGCCGCAAATAGCGGCGGCAGATTTGCTTGGAAACTACCATTAGTAATGACAAAGGATTTTTTTAGATTTCATTGCGTTAATATAGATGGAACATATAATGAGGATTATACCGAACGTGTTTCAAAATTTGACATTTCGAGCGCGCCAAAACCCCGGGGATGAAAAATCGTAAGCGACCCCATATTGACTTAATATTGGGTCGCTTACGATTTTTTATCCGCGGGGATTTTCGCGCAGCTGGAAATGGCAACTTTTGAATCACGTTCGGTATACAACCAAGGAGTTAGAAATGAAAAAAAATATCATTAGAATAAGTTTTACAGCACTTGGGTTATTTTCAGTAGGAAATATCCAGGCGTATCAACAAACTCAAAACTATCAGCAACAACCTCAACAACAAACATCTCAACAACAGCAGCAATACCAACAACCACAGCAACAGCAACAGCAATACCAACAACCACAGCAACAATACCAATACCAACAACAACCACAACAGGAATATCAGCAACCGCAACAACAGTATCAGCAACCACAGCAATATTATGCACCACCTCCGGGATATTACGGTGGCTATCTTGCTCCAGGTCCGGTAAATCCAGGTCAAGATGAAGCCAATAAGATCTATGAAGAAAATAAACATCGTTCCGGTCTATAATTTTTGGAATACACTCATATGATGTTATATAAGGACCGCATAGATGCAGGAAATAAACTTGCTGCATCTATGCATAAATATAAGAATATGAAGGACACTATTGTTCTCGGTTTAGCACGCGGTGGCATCATTGTCGCCTATGAAGTTGCACAGGCACTTGGACTACCTTTGGATATCACATGTCCCAGAAAAATCGGGGCTCCGTACAATCCGGAATATGCCATTGGAGCAATAACGGAGACAGGTCAGGGCTTTTTTAATTATGAAGCCATTGAGACATTAGGGGTATCGGATAGGTATATCCAGCAAGAAGTCGAAAAAGAAACAAAGACAGCATTACACCGAGTACAATCGTATAGAAAAAATCTTCCACCAAGAAATTTAAAAGGAAAAACTGTTATACTTATCGATGATGGAATAGCCACCGGTGCCACCTTGGAAGCAGCGATTGCCTCGGTAAAGAGTGAAGGAGCAAAAAAAATTGTTGTTGCTGTCCCCGTTGCCCCACCAAGAACATTAATGGACCTCAAGCAAAAAGTCGACGAAGTGATATGTTTAATGTCACCCTCATCATTTTATGCCATAGGCCAATTCTACGAAGAATTTTCTCAAGTCACTGATGAAGAAGTGATGGAAAGATTACATTAGTACTGACGAAAATATGGACATACCTGAAAAAATATTGGAGATCAATCAACGATTATCTCAATCGATTTTATGGAAACTGCAGCGTGAGGCCTATTGCCAATTTGGTATTGATGCGTGGAATCAGTTTGGTGTACCGTCATATATAACGAGCAATTCATACACAGCCAAAAGCTATGCTAATGTTGTTTTGGGATATTTTCGCGATTGCATAGCTCAGTCTGCAATTGATCTTAAGCATCCCATTTACCTATTAGATTTAGGGGCCGGCACAGGACGTTTTTCTTATTTTTTTCTCAATGAATTAACGAAGCTTCTCTCTTCAAGTTCATTGCCGAAAATTAAATTTTGCTATGTCATGACAGATATTGTGTCGAGCAATATTGATTTTTGGCAGCAACATCCATATTTGAAGACGTATTTTGAAGATGGTCTCCTTGATTGCGCATATTATCATCATGCGCAGAATGAACCCATCCATTTAATGTATTCAAAAACGGTATTAACGAAAGAGACTTTAATTAATCCCTTGGTGCTTATTTGCAATTATTTTTTCGACACAATTCCACAAGATTTATTTCGATATAACGATGGAGAATTAGAAGAAGGACGCATCACTCTTTTTGTTGACGACGAGGATAACATATCTAAAGATCCATCCGTGATTAATCGATTGCAATATCGATATTCCTATCATCCAATATCCCATTCAAGAGCTTATTACGAAAAACAAGAGCTAAATGTTCTATTAAATTCTTATTCGCAGATGTTCGACAATTGCCCTTTTCTTTTTCCGGTAGGGGCATTTCAAGTATTGAGCACGTTTATTGAGTGGTCGAAGTCGCGACTGTTCCTTTTAGCCGGGGACCAAGGACTTTGTACAGCAGAACAAATTCGCCAAACAGGAGATCCAAAGTTATCACTCCACGGCAGTTTTTCTTTTCCTGTAAGTTATCACTCTATTGCAGCATTTTTCCATCAAAAGAAGGGAAGAGCGTGGCTTACCTCATTTTCGGATCCTGCATTTGTTGTTCTTGCAGGTGTATTAGGAATAGATAATACAAATGAAACAGACTTGGCGTTTTGTGAATTCATAGACAATTTTGAGCCTACAGACTATTTCAAATTAGTTTCATTGACAGAAAAAGAGTGGCCTGTCCCCCCACTAGATCATATTCTTCTGTTAATCAAGCTGGGAAATTGGGATGCGAATGTTTTACACACATTTTTTTCAGTTATACGTCATGCGATACCATTAGCGAGTGAAAATCAAAAACAATTATTACGTGCAACAATTGATCATGTTTGGGAGCATTTTTATCCCATCGGACCTTCAACAGGAGCCTTTATTCTTAATCTTGGCGTTTTGTTATTTGAAATGGGAAATTTTGCAGAAGCCAAACTCTATTTTGAGCGTTCGCTACAAATTTCCGGAAGCAATATACAAGTATTAAAGAATATTGCTGCATGTCAGCAAAAATTAGAAAACCAATAATATACCGAACATAACTCAAAAACAGGATATTAGGATAGGCAGAATAAAGGTAAGAACAGGATGTTTTTTATCAGCAGAGAACACAAATATAATCTTGCATTTTATAGGTGAGACATAGATAAATGACTATGAAAAAACTCTATTTTTTAACGTCATTTTTACTAGGAACATCAACAATTATGTCACAACATTCCCCTCATGATTCTTTTATGAATCTTCTCGATGAAAAACGCAAATTCCTTCCTCCAAAGGTGTTAAGTGAAAATGCTCACGTTAAAAATCTTTCAGAATATCATGATTTATACCGTCGATCAATCGATGATAACGACTCCTTTTGGTTAGAACAAGCGGCAACATTGGAATGGATTCAATTTCCTAAAATAGCCTGTCGTTATCTTTGGGATACGAAATCTCGTATCATCCATCACACATGGTTTGAAGACGGCAAGATAAATATCAGTGCAAATTGTTTAGATAGACATCTTTTGACAGCACACAAAACTAAAACGGCAATTATATGGCAGGGAGATAATCCGAGCGAAGTCCGCACCATCACCTATGAAGAATTACATAAACTCGTTTGCCGTTTTGCCAATGTATTAAAAAATCATGGGATCACAAAAGGCGATAGAGTTTGTCTATATATGCCAACAATTCCTGAAGCTGCCATCGCCATGCTTGCTTGCGCGCGCATCGGCGCTATCCATTCCGTTATCTTTGGGGGATTTAGCGCTGAAGCACTAGCACACCGCATCCAAGATGCCAACTGCAAAATTCTGATTACAAGTAATGCATCTTTGCGAGGAGGTAAGGTGATCCCTCTTAAAGAGATTGCAGATACAGCGCTGGAATCGTGTCCTACAATTGAACATGTCATCGTCGTCAAACGCAGTGAAAAACCATGTGCGATGGTACCCGGACGCGATCTTTGGTATCATGACATCATGAAAAATGTCTCCGATGATTGTCCCCCCGAAGTTCTGAATGCCGAAGATCCTCTTTTTATCCTTTATACATCAGGATCCACAGGAAAACCTAAAGGCGTCGTACATACACAGGCCGGATATTTGCTTCACACATCACTTTCGCATAAATATATTTTCGATCTTCACAATTCAGATATCTATTGGTGTACCGCTGATGTCGGCTGGGTAACGGGTCATAGTTATGGCATTTATGGTCCACTTGCCAACGGAGCAACAACGCTTCTTTTTGAAGGCACACCGGTATATCCAAATCCAAGTCGTTTTTGGGAGATCATCCAAAAATTTCATGTTTCGATATTTTATACGGCACCCACGGCTATTAGAGCGTTGATTTCGGAAGGAAATCAATGGACAAAAAATTTCGATCTCAGTTCATTGCGTATTTTAGGCTCTGTTGGAGAACCAATCAATCCGGAGACGTGGATATGGTATCATGAAGAAATTGGCAATAGCCAATGTCCTATCGTTGACACATGGTGGCAAACAGAAACCGGTGGGATCATGATCACACCTTTTCCCGGAAGTCATCCTTTAAAGCCCGGTAGTGCATCACGACCCTTTTTCGGAGTCGACCCCATCATTTTACACGATGATGGAACACCTTGTAAAGTGAATGAAGGAGGAGCGCTATGTATACGCAAACCATGGCCTGGGATGATGCGTACAACATGGGGTGATCACGAACGCTTTATTGACACCTATTTTTCTACTTTTGAAAATCTTTATTTTTCCGGAGATGGCTGCCGAGTTGATGAGGATGGTGACTACTGGTTGATGGGAAGACTTGATGACGTCGTCAATATTAGTGGCCATCGCATTGGCACCTCTGAAGTTGAAAGTGCCCTTGTCAGTCATCCATTAGTCGCTGAAGCCGCCGTTGTGCCTATTCCGCACGAGATTAAAGGGCAAGGGTTGGCAGCCTATGTGACATTACTTCTTGGCACTCCTGCCACACCGGCATTAAAACAGGAACTCATGAAGCATATCCGAAAAGAAATTGGAGCTATTGCTGTACCGGAGATCATTCATTTTGCTCCAACGCTACCAAAGACACGTTCGGGAAAAATTATGCGGCGTCTACTTCGTAAAATTGCAATTAATGATATAAGTAATCTTGGTGATATAAGCACCCTTGCCGATCCTGATATCGTCAAGTTATTATGCACAAAAAATGATGATGAATAGCTAAGATGAAACCTTCACTTTCATACGATGAACTGATGATGCAACATGCTCTAGAATTAAGCATGAAAGCGCGTGTGATTGCTCCGCCAAATCCATGGGTTGGCTGCGTCATCACCAATGACAATGAAATTGTAGGAGAAGGTTACACACAGCCTCCCGGTCAGGCCCATGCTGAAGTCGTCGCACTCAAACAAGCAAAAGAAAAAGCAAGAAGATCGACCGTTTATGTCACACTAGAGCCGTGCTCCCACTTTGGCCGTACACCTCCATGTTCTAATGCCCTTATCGAAGCACAAGTTTCACGTGTCGTCATTGGATTGGAAGATCCGGACTGTAAAGTCCATGGTCAAGGTATTGCACAATTGCGCGCTGCCGGAATAGAGGTGATCACCGGAGTCTGTTCGGATCTTATCAGACAATCATTAGCCCCCTATCTGCACCAAAGAAAAACAGGTCGCCCTTATTGCATAGCAAAAGGAGCTGTCAGTATCGATGGAAGGATTGGCGCTGTTGATGGCACATCTCAGTGGATATCTTCACCGGAAGCGCGTCACGAGGCACATAGATTGCGTGCTGAATCACAAGCAATTCTTGTAGGAGCGGGAACAGCCTGTAAGGACCTACCAAGACTAACAATTCGCGATATTGCACAGCCCCCTATTAAGCCACCGCTTCGTGTCATCTTAGATGCGCAGGGAAAAGTTTTAGCAACAGGACCGCTTTTTGATACAAAAGATGCACCAACGCTTATCTTTACTACACAAGAATGTCCTCAACAAGTAAAAAGAAGTTGGGAGCAATGTGGAGTTGAAGTTGCCGTTATTTCAAAAGCAAAGGATGGAATAGGCGTCAATTTAGAAGAAGTTGTAGATATTCTTGGAAAGAGAGGAATTTTACAAGTTTTGATTGAAGGTGGTGGATCCATTATAGGAGCTTTTATGGATGCACAACTTCTTCATAGCTTTAATCTTAATATAGGGGCGTGCATTTTGGGTAATCAAGGGATACCGCTAGTGCGAACGGATGCAATAGGAACGTTATCTCAAGCAGTCAAATTAAATTTGATTGATGTTAAAGTTTTTGGTGATACAGTACGTTTAAACTATAGATTTGCCTATACAAAGTGATTTTATGCAGATATATTTCGATGCACCAGAGTTTGATGGTCAACTTCTTCGTGCGATGTCCTACACCTACTATCAAGGTGCTGACATTGGCGAATGCCTATCAACTGCTGCACATATCAAATCTAAAGATTTCGATAGCTGGTATGACGAATGGATGCAAACAGCAGAGCGCATTTACGCTCTCGGTGATGAATCACTCACAGCAGACTGTCCAATTAGTGCTAAGCAATCGTATCTGCGCGCTTCGAATTACTTCCGTACAGCCATGTTTTTCATCTATGGCTTTCCTATTGATCCACGTTTAATCGAAGCCTACGATAAGCATTGTCAGTCCTTTGAGAAAGCTATAGCCTTATTTTCTACACCTGTCGAAGCTGTTGACATCCCGTTTGAAAAGACTTTTCTTCGCGGATATTTCTATAAAGTTGATGGCATTGATCGAAAACGCCCTGTTGTTATCGTAAGTAATGGTTACGATGGCACACATCGAGAAGGGTATTTCAGTGCCGGCGCCGCAGCATTGGAACGCGGATACAACGTTTTGTGTTTCGATGGTCCTGGCCAAGGTGAAATGCTAATCAAGCAACAGATTTTTATGCGGTACGATTGGGAAACTGTTATCACCCCTGTCATCGATTATTTAATGACGAGAAATGATGTCGATGCCTCGAAAATTGCGCTGTTTGGTCCAAGTTGGGGTGGATATCTTGCTCCTCGCGCCGCAGCTTTTGAACATCGTTTAGCTGCTTTAGTCGTCAGCCCAGGACAATTTGATGCGATGGAACCATTGAAGCGTGCACTACCCAATATTATCGAATTGTTGGACAACGATCCAGATCTTCTTTTGAATAAATTCATCGGACAGATTTTATCAAATGTCATGGTAGCAACAAAATTCCGCGCGAAGATGTGGATACATGGGGTAGATTCCCCTTTCGAACTATTACGGAACTGGAAAAATTATAATTTAGCGCAAGTGGCATCGCAAATACAGTGTCCAACGCTCGTCATGGACTCAGATAATGAGCCCTTAAGTATGGGACAAGCACATCAACTTTTTGAAGTGTTGACATGCCCCAAAGATTACATCTTGTTCACAGCGAAAGATGGTGCAGGTGAACATTGTGAAGCCGGAGCACTTTCTCTGGCAAATACTCGTATATTCAATTGGTTAAAAAGAAAAATGTAGGAAAAAAACGAAATGAAAATCGATTATCAAAAATGGATGCGACAAACACTTGTTCCTGCATTACTACTATTATTATGTCCTCCGGCGACATTTTTATTTTGGTATACAAATGTCTCGCTCGATGGATCACTCTATCTTCTTTGGGAATTAATTCTTCAACAGGGATTTTTTACGACTATATACAAAATATCATCTCCATATATTTTTGGAACCACAACGGCATGGCAAATTATCGGCATTTTTGCAGCCTTCGAACTTGCTCTCATGAAACTGCTGCCAGGAAAACCGTTTTATGGTCCTCTTACTCGTGCGGGAAATATCCCTGTCTATAAAGAAAATGGACCTACAGCCTATGTTGTGACACTATTTGCATTTTATCTGTGCGCATTTCAATTTAATTTATTTCCGGCGTCAATCATCTACGACAATTTTGGTGGAATTTTAGGAGCATTAAACATTTTCAGCATATTTTTCTGCCTTTTTCTGCTCATTAAAGGTCATGTTGCCCCCTCGAGTACAGATTCAGGGTCTTCCGGTAATTTTATTTTTGATTACTTTTGGGGCATGGAACTCTATCCTCGCATCTTTGGCTGGGATGTCAAATTGTTCACTAACTGCCGTTTTGGAATGATGTCATGGTCACTGATTATTTTATCTTTTGCTGCCAAACAAAGTGAAAATACTGCATTGAGTGATTCAATGCTTGTTGCTGTTGGACTTCAACTCTTATTTGTCTCAAAGTTTTTCTTTTGGGAAACAGGATATCTGCGCTCAATGGATATCATGCACGATCGCGCCGGGTTTTACATTTGCTGGGGATGTTTGGTGTGGGTTCCAAGTGTCTATACCATGCCAATACTCTATTTAGTGAATCACCCAAACAATCTTGGATTACCTCTAGCATTAGCTATTTTCCTTTTGGGTGGAGCATTCATTATAATTACCTATTTGGCCGACCGCCAGCGCCAGAGAGTGCGTGCGACAAATGGGCAGTGCATGATATGGAGAAAAGCGCCGAAAATCATCGTTGGAAATTATGTCACTGATTTAGGAGAATCAAAAGAAAATCTCCTTTTATATTCCGGTTGGTGGGGAATTTCGAGACATTTTCATTATATACCTGAATTACTAGGTGCTTTTTTTTGGAGTGTTCCAGCGTTATTTGGCAATTTTCTCCCCTATTTTTATGTTGTATTTTTAACGATTGTGCTTGTGAATCGCGCATTTAGAGATGATGAGCGTTGCAAGCAAAAATACGGTGATGACTGGGACGCGTACTGTGATAATGTTCCTCATAAGCTTATTCCCTACATCATTTAATAGACCTCTTTCGAAACTACGATCCCGTGCCTCTGCCTGTGCCCGTGCCTCTGCCCGCCCTTTCCCGATTAATTTTTTCGTTGAGCCATTTTGACTGGAATCGATACTATACCGAACGTGATTCAAAAATTGGCTTTTTGACAAGGAGGCTGCTCAAAATTTTTCGTCTGGAGCGAGTGACCATTGCCTTTGGCAAGGCATGAGTGAAGACAAAAATTTTGAAGCAAAGCCGACGAAGTCAACAACCAATTTTTGAGTTATGTTCGGTATATTTTCATGACGCCGCTCCAATTCTTCCCATGAACCACTTTTTTCTTTATTACTAATTCAAAATGTTATATCATCTTATTTTCATTTATTTTTAATTTACTATCATTAAAAAAACTAAAGGACTTAGTTAACATGAACACTGTATCATTACTCACTGGGTTTGTAAATGACGACGGTCAACTTAACGAAAGATCAAGCAAAAAAAAACATAATAAAGGCAATGAACAAGCAACCGCTGTCGCATTAGATAGATTTTCACCTGTTAGCACTGCATCGTCTGCAAAACGAAAACTTAACTTCGCTATTTTAGACTCAGACTTCATGAAAGAAATTGAAGAGCCCACTCGCACTTATCATGCAATTCCAACTATTAGTATGGATAAATATTATGTCAATGATGATCAAGAAGAAATAGGAATATCAGGACTTAGCTCATGTATAGGACTATTTTTCAAAGGTTTGATTTCTAATGGCACTTCTGAAGGTAAAACAGCATTAGGTGCGTTCCATTACCCTAGAGGTTTTGCTCCTGAAAAATGTATCATGAAAATGCGAAATAAAATGCAGGAGCTTGGTTGTAAGCCGAAAGATATTGAAATTTATGCTGTCGGTGGTATTCACAGATTAAGCTCGGACATAACTGATCGAATTGTCGAATTGGCAAAAGAATATGGCATTAAAGGATACATGTTAAATACGTGTAAAGAAGGAGAGTCTTTACAAGCTGTTATGACAAAGGATGGTCTCTTATTTGCCAAAGATACAGCAAAAAATCTTCTTATAGATGTTGGTGAAGATGAAGATCTCGAATCAGGTTCTTTTTTATTTTCTGAAAACACAAATAGTAATAGTACTACTTCAGGTATCAGTACCCAATATTCAGAAACAATAGTACCTCCACGTCCAATATTAACTCACAGTGATGTAGAACAAAAATTACCCTTATCTGAATTCGAACAATTCAAAAGAGATTTGATAAGAGAAATTACCGGAACATAGATGTTTAAATCGCCTCAATTAAACAACTAAGAGAATAGACTTCTTTCGAAACTACGATCCCGTGCCTGTGTCCGCCCTTTCCCGATTAATTTTTTCGTTGAGCCATTTTGACCTGAATCGATACTATTCGTACTATCAGGCATACGTAGTCGTTAGCATCTGACACCCCACTGACGGGGGTGTAAATAGCCCTTTTAGTTCTTTTGGCCTTTTATATGCTTGATGAAGCCATGACAGGCATCTTCGATCATATCCAAAACATTTTCGAAGCCCGCCTCGCCACCATAGTAGGGGTCGGGAATAGGTTGGTCGGGATAAACACTACTGAAATGTGTGATGAGGTGAATTTTATTTCTATGCTCCGGTGTAACGGCATAGCGATAGAGTTCATTGATGACACTTTTATCTGCTGCCAGGATAAAATCGAAGGAATCCAGATAGGAAGGCCTGATTTTTTTCGCGCGGCTACTCAATATGATGCCACGACTTTTTGTTGCTTCGCGCATTTTTTCATTGGGAAGATCGCCAATATTCCAATCTCCAACACCACAACTTTCAACATGAAGTTCGAGGCCCTCTTTTTGTGCAAGATGACGAAGGATTCCTTCGGCAGCAGGAGAACGACAGGAATTAGCTATGCACACAAAAAGAACCGACACCATATTTATATTTTCCTATTGCACATCTGCCGTACATCTAAAACCATATGTGCCATTAACGGTTCCCGGATTATTACGATGACGTCTAGAGCAACGCAAATCTTCTTTCAAGCTCTTCCAGCAACCACCTCTTAGCACGCGGTAAACCCCTTGAAGAGGACCGGTAGGACTATCAGGCTCTTGAATGGATATCTCATAATAATTATAACCATACCAATCGTGGCACCATTCATAAACGTTTCCAACGATATCATATAAGCCATAGCCATTAGGAGCGTAGCTCATGACAGCAGTTGTATCTGAACTGAAAAAGTTTGCCTGTGTTTTTTCGATGTCATCACCAAGAGGATATAATTGGTTATCGAAGCCACCGCGAGCAGCAACTTCCCATTCTGCTTCTGTTGGGAGACGTTTACCCACCCATTTTGCATAGGCAACAGCACCATACCATGTCACACCCACAACAGGGTGTTTAGTATAACCCGATTCAATACTCAGTTTTCCGCCACTACGTTTGATTCGCGAATCGCGCATACGGATAATATCTTGGTGATTACTATCTTTTTCTCCACCCATGACTTCAAGGAAGCGAACAAACTGTTCATTTGTGACAGGATGAACGTCAATAGCGAAGCTTGGTAAGGAAATTCGATGCCTTGGCATTTCATCTCTGTTTCCATCCATGCTACCACGGTAGAATGAACCGCCGGGTACAACGACCATATCTGTTAATAGAGGCTGAATATTTTTAACTTCACGACGTTCCGGAGTGTACTGTTTCACTGTTGTATCAACCAGAAGGGCAGCAGCGGGATCATGATCGACGCTAGGGCGTTCTATCTCTGTCGTGCGGATGATTGGACGCAGTGTTTGCATTGAAGAGGATGTTTGGGAAGCTGTCGGAGCAAATTCGACCTTATCCTGTACCATTTCAGACTCTTGACTTAGTGTTGTCATCAGAGCCGGTTCATCTTTAATTGATTCTTCCAGCATTTGATCGAGGAAAGAAGTCATTTCAGAAAGGCGTACAGTTTTTGCACTTAGCGAAGGTGTAGCGACAACTTCTTCGATTTGACGCTCTATTTGGCGCTCTTGTTGACTATCTTTGACAAAACCTTTAGCTTGTTGGCGTACGGCATCAAGAGCAGCAACAAGACTATCCGGACGTTTTTTAGGATCTTTTTGTAGGCATGCAGTGATAAACGGATCCCAGTTCCACAACATTTCTTGCGAAAACTTAGAAGGCATGTTAAAGATCCCTTCGGGAAATTCTCCAACAAGAAGATAATAAGCCAGGATTCCGAAGGCATAGACATCAGCCTTGACATCGATATTTCCCGCTTGATCTATGCGCTTTTGCTCAGGAGCAAGAAAAGCAAAATTCTGCAAAAAAGATGCATGCAATGGAGTTAGCTTATGTGCATCGATAGGGGGATTTGCATAGCGCTCTTGGTCTGTTTTATTTCCATAGAGGAGGCCTGCAACGCCTAACGATTCGGCGACAATTTTGTAGCAACGGCTGAGAACAGCACCAGGACCAATAATACGTGAAAGGCCGAAATCCGAAATTGTTAGATCTATACCACCACGCCCCTTAGCAACGAGGATATTATTCAGTTTAATATTGCGGTGAACGACCCCTTTGCTGCTTACTTTTTTTCCGTGGGCGTAATCAAGAGCTTCGGCAAGTTGGCGCAGGAGTCGAAACAACGTTTCTTCATCGAAGCATTTTTCCCTTGAGAGCATATATTGGGCTAGATTTGTCGTCTCACCGAATTCATCGACAACACAATCAGTAACAAGGAAGTATTGCCCTTGAGCGAACGAAACAGTGTGAATTTTCACAATATGAGGATGGTCTAGAGCAGTAAGAAGAGCCACATCTTCTTCGAAGCGTTGAATAAAAGTTCTATCTGAAGAAAGCTCCTCAGGTAATACCTTAAGAATATATTGCCTCTTCATAAAACGATGTTCAGCCAAAAATACCGAACCCAATGAACCTTGACCCACTTGTTTAATCAAGTTATAGTCACCTAAGATGCGCGTTTCTATCATAAATAACCTATTTACTCTTTTGGGATTCAAGTTTTTTTTCTGCTTCTGTCACAATACGACTCTGCGGATACCACTCACGAGCACGAAAAACAAATTTTTCTGCTAATGTTATCTCTTTAATATCTAGAGCTTCTTGCACATAAAACATGATGTCGCTCCGAGGGATCATGATATTATCGTTGACTATTTTGTTCAAGCATTCCCTTATCCAATCATCTTTCTTTTCTTTTGGTGAGAAGCCGATAATCATTTTGTAAATATTTACGTCGTGTGGCTCTCTTTGCATTGCTTGTACAAGATTATCAATAATGGCTTGTCTTTGGATAATCCTATCTTTTTCTTCACGTTTTCTTTCCAACAACTTAATGTGTAATACAGCTTTTGTCTTATATGCAAGATAATGATCCGGATAATGATTATAAGCAGTATAAAAATGCTTAAAGAATTCATTATAAAGGCCTAAATTTGCATAGGCAATAGCAGCAAAGTAATTTAAAAGATATTCCTGTGGCCTATCTTTAAGAATCGGGATCACCTGATCAATCAATTTCTGCGCAGTATGTTGTGGTGATGGAGATGTCGGATCAAGATAAACTGCCAGTATCTGCTTATAAATTTCCTCATTGTAACATTCTTGTATTCCCTTGCTTTTGGTTAGGTTTAATAAATCGAGAAATACTTGAAAAGCTTTATCTTGTTCTTGATCCTTTAAATAGAGAAAAGCAAGCTCATACATGAGGGCTTCTTTCTCGCTTGGGTCAGCCGTCGCTGCGATTTTTTCATTTTGGAGAACGATAGCCTGCTTGTAATTCCTATCATTGACA
>Ga0206832_10065_pt1 | contig 26519 bp, 22 predicted proteins | sample Alteio_BWOrgCont_74_FD_152896 | JGI IMG/M metagenome (GOLD analysis project Ga0206832, IMG submission 152896) | Enriched cells from forest soil in Barre Woods Harvard Forest LTER site, Petersham, Massachusetts, United States -... | ecosystem: Environmental > Terrestrial > Soil > Temperate forest >... | reverse complement strand
GCCTTTTCATATTCCCGCAGCCTTTCTTCAACCAGCTTCCGTTCGGCATGGCGGTAGTGGAGGACATAACCGAACGAAAGCTGGTTGAAGAAAGGCTGCGGGAATATGAAAAGGCTGTAGAGGGGCTGGAAGAAATGATCGTGGTGGTGGATCGCGATTATCGTTACCTGCTCGCGAATCGGGCTTTCCTGAGCTACCTCGGATTGGAGAGGGAACAAGTGCTGGGGCAGCGCGTCCAGGATTTGATGGACCAGGAACCCTTCGAAAAAGTTGTCAGTGAAAGGCTGAAAGAGTGTTTTCAAGGTAAAGTTGTCAAATACGAGGGGCGGTATCGAGGAAGCAATCTGTCCATGTCGTACTTTCCTATCGAAGGGCCTGCAGGCGTTGATCGGGCGGCTTGCGTGCTGCACGATATCACCGAGCGCAAACAGACCGAAGCGCAGCTAAACCGTTCCTTCGGCCAGTTGCGCGCGCTGGCCGCGCGATTGCAGAGTGTCCGTGAAGAGGAAAGAACCAATGTGGCGCGCGAGATTCACGATGAGCTGGGCCAGGCCCTGACCGCCATCAAGATAGAGTTGACTTCGTTGCTTTTTGAATGGCCCTCCGAGCCCAAGCCGTCCAGGCGCGCAGCGTCAATCACCAGTTTAGTGGACCAAACCATTCAATCCGTGCGCAAGATCTCAACAGAGCTGCGACCTGGAATCCTGGATGCGCTGGGTCTTGTTGCCGCGGTGGAATGGGCCGCTGAGGATTTTGAAACGCGCACCGGAACCCGCTGCCGCGTGGATCTGCCGAAAGACTCGCTCCAAATCAGCCCGGAGCGTGCTACCGCTATTTTCCGTATTTTTCAGGAGACCTTGACCAATATCACTCGCCACGCCGATGCCACCGAGGTACATGTGCGATTGGCCAGAGAAAACCATAGCCTGAGCCTCGACGTCCAGGATAATGGCGTAGGCGTGAGCGAAGAGCAGCTTTCCGCCGGCGAATCGCTGGGCATTCTCGGAATGCGCGAGCGCGCTCTGCTGCTGGGTGGCGAATTTCTGGTCAGCGGAGCGCCAAACCAGGGTACGCGCGTCCAGGTACGCGTTCCTTTGTCATCTAAAAATGGCGAGCAAGAAACGGAGCAGACCGGATGATCAAAGTGCTGCTCGCGGACGATCATGCCATTGTGCGTGGTGGCCTGAAGGAAATCCTGCTACGCCACATGGAAAGCGTGGAGTGCGGTGAAGCCGAAAATGCGGAACAAGTTCTTGCCCAAGTCCGCGAGCGTTCTTGGGATCTGCTGATTTTGGACATCACCATGCCGGGCCGTAGCGGCCTGGACATTATTACCGACCTCAAGCTTTTGCGGCCCCAGCTTCCGGTACTGGTGCTGAGCATGATGCCGGAAGACCAGTTTGGCAAACGCGTGCTCAGAGCTGGTGCGTTTGGTTACCTCAAGAAGGAATCCGCGCCCGAGGAACTGATCGAAGCCATACGCAAGCTGCTTGCCGGTGGCCGCTATGTGAGTCCGGCGCTGGCCGAGAAACTTGTCCTGGATCTGGACGACCGCGCAAACCGGCCATTACACGAGGGACTCTCCGCCAGAGAGTTTGAGATCCTGGTGATGCTCGGTTCCGGCAAAACCGTCAGCCAGATCGCCGAGGAGCTCCATTTAAGCGCCACGACGGTCAGCACCTATCGCGCGCGCATCCTGGAAAAAATGAACATGTCAACCACGGCCGAGCTGATGCGCTATGCGTTCCGCAATCACCTCGTTGACTAGGTGGGCAAGTGGGGCAGGCGCTTTCGCCTGCCAATGCTTTTCACATATGCCACAATAAATTTTCTGGCATGACTGACATGTATGACTGACACCGATTTGATTCACTGCCCTAGCTGTGGCGCAAATAATCGCGTGCCTCGGGAGAAGATTGAACAGGGCCTGAAACCGGTATGCGGGCGATGCAAGACTCCTCTCGCCGCCGCCTCGAACCCTCTTACCATTACCGACGCCAATTTTTCAGCCGAGGTGGAACACTCGCCCCTGCCGCTGCTTCTCGATATGTGGGCGCCCTGGTGCGGCCCCTGCAAGATGATCGCTCCGGTAATCGAACAACTCGCCAGCGATTACGCTGGAAGGTTGCGTGTAGGAAAGCTCAACGTCGACGAAAATCCCGTAACCGCCGAACGCTACAACGTCCGCAGCATTCCGGCGCTTCTGGTATTCAAGGCAGGCCAGGAAGTGGACCGCATGGTGGGCGCGCAGCCCAAGGCAGCCATCTTGCGGCGGCTGGAGCCATTCTTAGCCTGACACCTCTTCCGGCACAAAGATCAAACCGCATTGAAAATCGCTGAGTTCCCCAGCATCGTTGATCGTGAAATTGGAGGAGATGAAGCCGCGCGCCGCCGCAAATCGCCCCGCGCCGCCCTCCACCTTCCAGCTCGCGGAACCAGCCATCGTTCCGGGCGCGATATTGGTCGCGAAATGGCCATCGCCCAACGTTGAGAACCGCAGCACGTTCGAATTGGCATCATCCCCAAATGTGATGGTGCCATCCTCCCGGTATGAGTCCGGCCCCGTCACTGTCAATTCGGAATCCAAAAATGCCAGATCGCCTTCCGAAGCCCGCAGGCTGGTCTCTACATCGGAGCCTCGAATCAAAGTACTGACCACACAACTCGTGGCGGTCCCAATAGTTCTGAGCGACTGAGGGTCGGGCAAGGCCCGTGAGGCCCGTCCTTTGAAATGCATCGCGTAGAGAATTTGCCGCATGGAGCAAAAATCAATGCTGAATCGGCGCCGTCATCGCGGGCGTTGAGGGATTAGTCCCTTTAGACCAGTTTCTTAGCCGGAATCCCAGCGCCATCAGCAAGCCCCCGAAGACGAACGCGTAAATACCCACCATGTAGGCGATCGTCAACGCGCCGGCGAGCGGGAAGGCGAACAGCACGAATCCGAATAAGATGGACACCACACCGCTGAGAACGAGCAGCCATTCTCCGGAAATGCGCTTCCGCAGCCGTACCGCGGCGGCTATCTCAAAAGCCCCTGTCACCACCGCCCACGCGGCAATCATAATCACCAGCGCAAACACGGTAATTCCCGGCCAGAAAATCGCGACCAGCGAAGCGACTATTCCAGCGACGCCTTCCAAAACCAGCGCACCCCAACGCTCATGCGCTTGTGAAGCCTTTCGGGCGCCGACAAGGCTCACCACGCCGTCAATCAACGCATAAGCGCCGAACAAAATAACTAGCGCGGCCAGGGTAATTCCAGGCCAAACCAAAGCCACCACGCCCACAGTGAGCGCCACCAAGCCACGAATCACGAGGGACCACCAATTCTCCGCCAGTGCCAATGGCATCGCATGCCTCCTATTTGATCTTGACTACATTACCGGTAGGCTACCTTGCACCTCCAGTGCCAACTTAGTAACCGGCGTTTCGCCTTTCGCTATTTACCAACGAGTTCGGCAAATGACGGCGCTCTGTCAGCTTTTGACCGCGTTAAGTCGACCCATCGACTCGGATCGGTGCTTTTACTGCGCTCGAATCCCCATTAAATCAACAACCTGAATCCTCAGCGGAGTGGTACCTCAGTTGCCCTAATGCGGGCATGGACCTGCAAAACCTAGAGACCACCGACCAGGAACTGGTCGCACAGAGCAAACAGGGCGATGAGGAAGCAATGGCCAAGTTGATCCGCCGCCATTATGGATCTTCTCTGCGCGTCGCGCGGTCCATCCTTCGCAATCAGTCCGATTCTGAGGATGCCGTGCAAACGGCTTACAGCCGTGCCTTCCAGCATCTGCATACCTTCCGCGAAGAGGCGCGCTTCAGTACCTGGATTACCAGCATTGTGGTTAACCAGAGTCGCATGCACCTCCGCCAGCAGCGGCGTGCGGCGCTGCTCAGCCTGGATGAAACCAGCCATGAGCAGGCCCATATGTACCTCACGTCCCGTGAGCCCACACCGGAAGAGAGCACCGCCCGGTACCAGATTTCGACCACCATCTTACGCGCGGTGTCCCGGCTTCCGACCGGATTGCGGATGCCGTATACAATGCATGCCGTCTCGGGCCTGCCAGTGGCCGAGGTCGCCAACAAATTGGGATTGACCCTCTCCGCCACCAAATCAAGGATCTTCCGCGCGCGCTGCACACTGCAGTCCCGCTTGTCCCTCAGCTGCGGGCCGGCGCACTGTTCCGGGTAATATAATGGCCTCGATGTAACAGGAGGCCTCCATGCAAACCGTAGCCCCGCGCGTAAGTCAGGGGACAAATCAAGAGTCCGGGGATAGCACCACCAACCGGCGCTCCTTTCTGAAAGGCTCATCGTTAGCTGTAGCCGCGGTAGCCGCTGGTTCCGCAATTGCCTCGAAGGCTGAAGCACAGGCGCAAGCACCGCGCAGTTCCGTTTTAGGCGGTAGCAGCGACCATCAACTTTTCTGGGAAGTGGAAACCACCAACGGAAAGGTTCAGGGCATCGCCAATACCGGCATCAAGGAGTTCAAAGGCATTCCCTACGGCGCATCCACCGGCGGCCCGAACCGATTCATGCCGCCCAAGAAGCCTGCATCATGGACGGGCGTGCGTGAGTGCTTCGCGCACGGACAAATCTGCCCTCAGACCCTGGCCGACCTGCATAGCGACTACGGCATGATGATCCAGTGGGATCAGCAGCCGGGCGGCATGGGCGAGGATTGCCTGGTGCTGAACGTATGGACGCCCGGCGTCAACGACGGCCAAAAGCGCGCCGTACTGGTGTCCTTCCATGGCGGCGGCTTTGCCACCGGCTCCGGCAACGCGCCTGGATTTGATGGCGCTCAATTAGCCCGGTTTGGCGACGTTGTGGTGGTCACCGTGAATCATCGCTTGGCCAGCTTTGGCTATCTCCATCTGGCTGACCTGGGGGCGCCGCCCGAGTTCGCCCGCGCCGGAGCGGCCGGTGTAATGGATTTAATAGCCTCGCTTGAATGGGTTCGAGACAACATCGAAAGGTTCGGCGGCGATCCGGCGAACGTCATGATTTTTGGACAGTCGGGCGGCGGCGCCAAGACTTCCACCGTTCTCGCCATGCCGTCCGGCAAAGGGCTCTTCCATCGCGCGGCAGTGCAAAGCGGCTCATCGCTTCGGCTCACCACGCCGGAACGGGGAACCAAGCTGGCGGAGGGCCTGCTCGCCAAGCTGGGCGTATCCAAAAGCAATATCGTCGATCTGCAGAAGCTTTCCTGGCAACAGATTTTGGAGGCCCAGAGCTCGCTCGGGTTGGGCCTGGGCGGATTTGGACCAGTGGTCGCGGGCGATGTGCTCCCCCATCATCCATTCGATCCAGTGGCCCCGCCCGAGTCGGCGGATGTCCCGGTGATTATCTCCACCACGCTCGAAGACGCTGCGCTAGCGCTCACCAACTTCGATTTGGATGAAGCGCGACTGAAGGCTATCCTGAACGAGCGCTTCAAAACCAAAGCCGATGAAATCTATGCCCTGTATCGCAAGTCCAGTTGGAATTCCAGGAAGTCCCCGTTCCTGATCCAGGCTCAGGTACTCACTGACAGCGGATTCCGGCGCAGCGCCATCACCCAGGCGGAACGCAAAGCCGCGCTCGGGAAGGCGCCGGCGTTTATGTATCTATGGGCTTACGAAAGCCCAACGTTCGGAGGAAAGTTTGGCGCGGTTCACGGCACCGATGTTTCGGCGTCGTTCCACAACTACCGCGACGCCATTGGAGGCGCCGGCTCGCCGCAGCAGAGGGCCCTCTGGAAGAACTTCGCCACAGCCTGGGTGGCTTTCGCAAAAACGGGAAACCCCAACTGGCCAGCCTATGAGACGTCCAAGCGCGCCACCATGATCTTCGACAACGACACCCGCGTCGAAAACGATCCGCGGGCCGAGATCCGAAAATTCTGGGACCAGATGCCGCTACCCACCACCCCTTTGGGCTAGCTAGCCATCGAAGCACAGTGGGGCGGCCCCCCGGTCCGCGGCCGACGCCCACGTCGGCCTGCTTCTGAAACAGCAGACCCGCGACAGCGCGAATATTCCATTGGATGACTGGTAAATCGTTGACCGAGAAGCGCGCTTCCACGTGTGTGCCAACACTATCACCTGTAGTAACACATGTCCGCGAAGAGTTGGGGTGCAATAATGGATTTACCTCGTCAGCGGGTCAAGCTTGATCGTACCCTGCGGAATAGCCCCCGCGCAGGATCATGACATCCAATATGCCACCTCCCCGCCTAACCCGGAGATCGACAATCTTGGGCGTCTCGGGGGCTCTGCTGAACGCGTGCCGCCATCGCCAGGACAATCGCCCTTCCATCGAGTTCACTCGCATCCCCCAAGCGGACCGCGGAGGGCGCGAGAAGCACGACATCATTGAAGGGCGCGTCAAGGGCGCTCAACCAGGCCAACAAGTGGTCCTTTATTCCAGGAGCGGCCTCTGGTGGGTACAGCCGCTGGTCGCGCAGCCATTCACCAGGATTCAGAAGAACTCGAAATTCAGCAACGCCACGCACCTGGGAACCGAATACGCCGCTCTCCTAGTCGACGCTGGATATCGTCCGTCCGCCACCATGGCCGTCCTGCCTCCCGTCGAGGGCGCCGTGGCTGCAGTGGCGGTGGTGAACGGAGCCAAGTTGCCGCCATCGCCCACCCTTCACTTCTGCGGCTATGAATGGAGAGTGCGCGATGCTCCCAGCAGCCGCGGCGGCGGAAATGACTACGACTCAAGCAATGCCTGGACCGACGGAAACGGCGCCCTGCACCTCCGCATTGCAAATTCCTCCGGCAAGTGGACCTGCGCGGAAGTCAGCCTCACCCGGAGTTTGGGCTATGGAACCTATTCTTTCAGCGTTCAGGATGCCAGCACACTACAGCCCGCCGCCGTATTCAGCATGATCACCTGGGACTATTCCGGCGTGGACGAGAACAATCGCGAAATGGATATTGAGGTCAGCCGCTTTGGCGATCCTTTGAGCAAAAATCTGCAATACGTCGTTCAACCATACTTTGTGGCCACCAACGTCCAGCGTTTCACCATACCCGGCGGGCCGCTCACGCATTCGTTCCATTGGGAGGCTGGGCGCGTGTCCTTCAGAACCGTGCGAGGGCTCAGCTCCGGCACGCGCGCACCCGCGGTCGCCGAGCAGACCTTCACCTCCGGCGTTCCTTCCCACGGAATCGAATCCGTCCGCATGAACCTTTACGTTTTTCGCAGCGCCAAAATCCCCTTCAAGAACGGGGCTGAGGTGGTAATTGAGAAATTCGAATACCTGCCCTGAGGCGCGTTTCGGATACTCCGTGCCGCGATGGCTACTGGCCTGGCTGGCGGCGGCTTGCTCCGTCACTCCGGCCCTTGCTCTCGATCCCAATCGATCCATCTCGCAGTATATTCACGACGAGTGGGGCATAGCGCAAGGGCTTCCGGCGGGGACCATCTATGCCATCGCGCAAAGTGCCGACGGCTATCTCTGGATCGGCGCGGAGAAAGGATTGGTCCGCTTCGACGGTCTAAGCTTTCAAAGTTTCAGCTCCGCCAATTTCCCCTCCCTTCCGCCCGGCCCCGTGATTGGTTTGCTGGCCGACCGCGAAGGCAACCTTTGGATCCGGCCGCAGGGTCCCACCCTGGTGCGCTACCGCGATGGAACGTTTCAGGAATTCCGCGTGATACCTGAACAATCCGACTACAGCGTGACGGCCATGGGTCGCGGAAGCGCCGGGGAGTTGCTGCTCTCTTACCGCAACGCAGTGGCCAAGTACAGCGCCGGGAAAGTACTTCCGCTCTTGAGCGGAAAAGAGGTGCCCCTGGTGATCTCGGTCGCGCAGACCGCCGACGGTCACCTCTGGTTGGGTACGCGGGACGCCGGCCTGCTCTCCGAGAGTGGCGGACACGTCTCCGCCGCCGGATTTACCCTGCATGACAGCAAGATCAATGCCCTGCTCCCATCTGGCGATCGAGAGTTGTGGATCGCCACCGATAACGGCGTCTTGCGCTGGGACGGTACCGGAATCACTCGCTCCGGCGTGCCCGCGTCGCTTGCTCGCGTCCAGACCTTTGCGTTGATTAAAGACCGCGAATCGAACATCTGGGCGGGAACGGCAAACGGCCTGGTGCGCGTCCGCGCCGCAAGCACTTTGACGCCGGACCAACTCGCCCGCCCCGGCCAGGAAGTGACGGCGCTGTTCGAAGATCGCGAGGGGGATCTTTGGGTGGGAAGCGCCCGAGGGCTGGAACGTTTCCGATATAGCTTATTTGTGACCTATTCGCCGCCACTCGGGCGCGCGGAAGGCAACGGTCCAATTTATGTCGACGAGCAGCGGCGAGCCTGGTTCGGTCCGTCCCAAGGAGGGCTGTCCCGCATTGAGGACGGAGAAATTAAACAGATCAGCAGCGCCGGCTTGGATAAAGACGTAGTCTATTCCATTGCTGGCGCACCCGGTGAACTATGGATCGCCAGACAACTCGGTGGTCTCACTTGCCTGCGGTTTAAGGGCGATGCCGTCACTTCCAAAACATATACCAAAGCCGATGGACTTGCTCAAAACAGCGTTTACGCCGTCTATCGAAGCCGTTCTGGAGCGGTATGGGCCGGAACGGTGAACGGTGGCGTCAGTAAGTTCCAAGATGGCAGATTCACCACCTATACCACCGCGAACGGCCTGGCAGCCGACACTGTTTCCGCCATTGAAGAGACTCCCGACGGCGCCATTTGGCTGGCCACACCGAATGGCTTAAATAAGTTTTCAGATGGCCGCTGGATCGTGCTCTCCGGAGCCGACGGCCTGCCACCCGGAGGTGTGAACTGCCTCACCACGGATGCTTCAGGCCTGCTCTGGATTGGGACCTCGAAAGGACTGGCCGTTCTTCGCGGCCGCCGCGTCGAATTCCCCGCCGAAGCACCCGAACTCTTGCGGGAGGAGATATTTGGAATCGCCGAAGACCGTAGCGGCTGGCTGTGGATTGCGACTTCGAATCGCGTTCTCCGCGTCAATCGCGTTCCGGTGCTCAGTGGCGCGGTACGTGACAGCGATGTCCGTGAGTACGGAACGGCGGATGGCCTTTTGGGCACCGAAGGCGCAAAACGATTCCGGTCCGTCGTCGCCGACTCGCTGGGACGCCTTTGGTTTTCCTTGAACCGCGGCATATCCGTTGTCGATCCGGCGCTATTGCTGCACCCTCCCACCCCCGTGCTGGTTCATATTGAAAAGATTTCAGTGGATGGGCGCGTCTTCCAGCCTCGGCCTGCACTCCAGTTTCCTTACACCCCGCGCAGGATCACCATTGGGTATGCCGGATTGAGCCTCGCCGTTCCGGAGCGTATCCGGTTCCGATACCAGTTGGAGGGCTACGATCACGACTGGAGCGAGCCCACTGCGGAGCGGGAAGCCCCTTATACCAATCTCACCCATGGTCCATACCGCTTTCGCGTCATAGCCAGCAATTCCGGAGGAGTTTGGGACAGCGCCGAAGCCGTAGCCACCTTCGAGATTGCGCCCGCGCTGTGGCAAACCTGGTGGTTCCGCCTTATCGTCGTGCTCGGCTGTGTGTTTTCCGTCTTGATGCTTTATAGATTTCGGCTGCATCAGATGACCCGCCGCATCATGATCCGTTTTGAGGAGCGCCTCGCGGAACGAACACGTATTGCGCAAGACCTGCATGATACGCTACTCCAAGGTTTCCTGAGCGCATCCATGCAATTGAGTGTCGCGCTGGATGGTTTGCCCGCGGACTCCCCGGCCAAGCCGCCCCTGACCCACATTCTGCAACTGATGCGTCAAGTGACCGAAGAAGGTCGCAATCGCGTTCGAGGCCTGCGGTCGTCAACCAGCGCCTCCGTGGATCTCGCCAAGGCTCTTGCAGAAGTTCGCAACGAGATCCACGTCCCCGGCATTGCTTTTCGTGTCATCGTTCAAGGCGAACCGCAGCCGTTGCATCCCATGCTGGGTGACGAAGTGTACCGCATCGGCCGCGAAGCCCTGGTGAATGCTTTTCGGCATTCGCACGCGAAAAACATCGAAGTGGAGTTGGAATACACCCCCGCCCGCCTTCGCGTTCTGGTGCGTGACGACGGCTGCGGTATCGACCCGCAGGTATTGAAGTCGGGACGCGAAGGGCACTGGGGATTGGTGGGCATGCGCGAGCGAGCCGAACAAATCGGCGCCAAGCTCAGTGTCTGGAGCCGCGCCACCGCCGGAACCGAGATTGAGCTTTCCGTTCCCGGCAACATCGCCTTTCCTATCGCCAGCCGCAACTGGCTGCGCAGAGGCCTGGCTTGGATACTTCCCCTCCGCGGGAAACATCCGGGATAAGGCCTATAACCAGAACGTGGTATGGCAAAGACCCCGGTTGTGGGGATTCGCTTTGTGCATCGAGCACATATTCTGGTCTAAGTGCAAAGGCTTTTCTCCGCGTTTCCGAGTGGATTGCCGAGCCTGGGACTGTTTCTGTTGCGAGCAGCCATCGGCGTATCGGCGGTTGCGGACGCAGTTGTTCATCTAACGGGTCATTCTGATGCCGGTCCCGCGGTCTGGGTTGCTGGAGTCCTGGCAATTGCCTGCGGTGTCCTGCTTATCTTTGGATTTCTGACTCCGATCGCTGGAGCGGTGCTGGCCGCGTGTATTCTCACCGCTCCGTTCTTTGGGGAAAGGCGCTACGCGATTTTAGTTCTGGTGACAAGCGTCGCCATTGTGCTGCTCGGCCCCGGGGCCCTATCAATCGACGCGCGCCTTTTCGGCCGCCGCGAGATCAAGTTCTAGTGGGGCAGGCGCTTCCGCCTGCCAACCATCTTTCTGGGAAACGCCATAGTCCTGGGCACGTTACGTCACCGGCTTCTGGCTTCCCGGCGCATAGACTCGCGACGCGCGACGGTTTCGACCTCATATCATTCGACCAAATATCATTCGACCAAATATCATTCGACGGTAGCCCCGCGCGTAAGAGTCAGTGTGAAAACTCGAAAACAACGTCGCGTAACCACGACCCATAGTAGTCGAGGCGTTCCCGACGCGCGATATGTGGACGCGATGAGGAGTTTTCACACAGACTCGTAAGCAAGGGGAACAAATCAGAGGTGAATAATCCCGCGCCGGACGGCTATCGCGATTGCCTGGGTGCGATCCTTAGCGCCCAGCTTGTCCATAATGTGCTTGATGTGAACTTTGACGGTTTCTTCCGAGATGTGCAAAAGATCGCCGATATCGCGATTCCGGTTTCCACCGGCGATTTGCTGCAGCACCTCCACTTCACGCGCCGTCAAATTGTCGTCGCTCATGTGCTCAGCCAATTGGGCCGCTATCTCCGGCGGGATTCGCTTCTTCCCGGCATGCACCTGCCGGATCACCTGTGCCAGCTCGCTGGGAGGCATGTTTTTCAGCAGATACCCGCGTGCGCCCGCCTCCAGCGCACGCTGGATCTCAACATCCCCTTCAAATGTCGTCAGCATGATAATCCGAGCTTCTGGAAACTCAACTCGGATTGCAATCATGACGTCAATGCCGTTCAGATCCGGAAGCCGCAGGTCCATCAGTGTGACATCTGGCCGATGCTCGCGGTATTGTTGAATGGCTTCGGCGCCGTTCGCGGCTTGAGATACCAGAACCATATCCGGCTGGCTGGTGATAATCGCGGCGATGCCCTCCCGCAGCAGCGGGTGGTCGTCCACACCGAGAATTCGAATACGAGCTTGCTCTGTCACTTTTTTCTAAGGATCCCTCTTAACCATCAAGATGCGCGGCCGGAAGATTGGGATTCACAGGCACCATGAATCGGCAGCCAGACTGAGCCGCCATTGCCGCCGGAATGCGCTAGGCCGTCATCGCGCATCAGAAGCCGCACCTGGCTGGCAGTATAACGCAGTTCTACTTCAACCTTTCTGGCGCCCCGTTGGCGAAACGCGTCTACTAATGGTGCGCGGCCCTAATACGGCGGGTCGAAACGACAAATCAATCACGGCTTAACGGGCCTGCTCTCAAAGTAGGTCACGTTAGCCGCCGGACTCCACGCGCCACCCGGCGTCGGAGTCTTTTACCACCTTCGGGTTAGACCGGCCGTCCCGCAGGCAACCCTACCTAGATCGTCCACAGTGGGGCGCCCCCCCTGGTCCGCGGCCGACGCCACGTCGGCTTGCTCATGAAATACAATCATGCCGACGCGTTCAACCTACTTCAGCACCCGCACACCATTCGCCCCGGCCACGTGAACCTCTGAGGTCAGCCCGATAAACAGGCCGTGTTCCACCACACCAACCACGTGATCCATTTCCTGGGCCAGCGCCGGCCCCGCGACGCCCTGATCGAACATGCAGTCAACAATATAATTGCCGCCGTCACTGTGGAACGGCTGACCGTCCGGAGTTCGGCGCAGCGACGGCTTGGCCCTTAGCTTCGCCAGATACTGTGCTGTGACTTGCCATGCGAACGGCACCACCTCCACGGGGACCGCTTCCTTGGTCCCGAGATGACTCACCAGCTTGCTATCGTCGACGATGATCACCAACCTCTTGCTGGCGCTCGCTACGATTTTCTCCCGCAGCAGTGCCCCGCCGTGGCCCTTGATCAGATTCAGGCTTCCCTCTTCCACCTCATCGGCGCCGTCGATCGTTATGTCCACCTGGCGCTCCTGCTCCAGGCTGGTGAGTGAAATCCCCAAGGCGCGCGCTTGCGTTGCCGTTCGTTCCGATGTCGGAATCCCCACAATGCGCAGCCCCTCGCTCACCCGCCTGCCTATAGCGCTCAGTGCGAACGCGGCCGTAGTCCCGGTCCCCAGTCCCACGATCATGCCGTCGGTAACCAGCGCGACCGCCGATTCCGCCGCCGCTTTTTTCAGTTGATCTTCGTTCGAATCGGAAATCATGGATGTCCCTTCGCAGCCTACCGCAAATCACCCCCCGATGTCTGACGCAGTCCTGCCTGGATCCACGCTGGCCGTCGAGGACCGGTTCTTAACTATTTTGTAGCTATCTTTCGGCCACCCCAAAGCTGGTCATGCCCGGATACCACTATCAAGGGATGGGAAAAACCCTCTATGTCGGGATGACTAGAATCGATCGCGCGCGCATACTTGGAGCATGACAACCATTGAAATCGATTACGCCAGACGTGAAGCAAATGCCGAGATCGCCAGCGAACTGTAAGGAGACACACCATGCGCAATGATGTTGAGCGGGAATTGATCGGACAGAGCGAAAAATTCAGAACCGTCCTGGAACAGGTGAGTCTGGTCGCCCAGGCGGACTGTTCAGTGTTGATCCAAGGTGAGACCGGCACGGGCAAAGAACTCATCGCCCGCGCCCTCCACAACCGCAGCCGGCGTTCGAGCGGACCCTTCGTTACCCTGAACTGCGCTGCTATTCCGTCTGGACTGCTGGAAAGTGAGTTGTTCGGTCACGAGCGAGGCGCTTTCACTGGAGCTTTTTCGCAGACCATGGGCCGGCTTCAACAGGCTCACCAGGGGACTCTCTTTCTGGACGAAATCGGAGACCTGCCGCTGGAGCTGCAGCCGAAACTTCTTCGCGCCCTTCAGGAACAGGAGTTTGAGCGCTTGGGCAGTTCGCGCACCATTCACGTCGACGTTCGCATCGTGGCCGCCACCAATCAAGATCTCGCTGAGATGGTGGACGGGCGCCTCTTTCGCGCGGATCTGTATTATCGGCTCAATGTTTTTCCCATCCAGCTGCCTCCTCTGCGCGAAAGAATCGAAGACATTCCCGCCCTGGTCCACCACTTTGTACGCGAGTTCGCCCGCCGTATGAACAAGACCATCGACGAAGTCCCGGAACATGTTATGCAGATGGTATGCAATCAGGACTGGCCCGGAAACATTCGGGAATTGCAGAATTTCGTTGAGCGGGCCGTGGTGATGACCGAGGGCCGGCGGCTACAGCCGACGTTCCCCGATTTCGCGCCAGTGACGTCCAGAACAACCCTGCAGTCCCGCCGGACCCTGGCCGAAGCCGAACGTTTCCACATAACCGAGACCCTGGAAAGCACCAACTGGGTGGTCGGCGGACGCGGCGGCGCGGCTGCAAAACTCGGGCTGCCTAGAACCACCCTCATTGCGCGAATGCGCAAACTTGGGATTTCGCGCGAGCCCTCGGAAACCGTGAGTGGACTGCCTCACGAAGATTGCCGGGCCGCATTCGCGCACGCCGCAGCCGTATAAATCAAATCATTCGTCAGATTTGGTCATCGCCTGATACACCATCGCCCGCGCTTGACGCCAGATCACCCCTAGCACGGCCTGCGGAGCCTGCACCATCTGCACCGCCACCAGCTTCTCCTTCGGATCAACCCAGAAAAGGGTGCCGGTAATTCCGCCCCATGAGAAATCGCCGACGGACCCCGGCAGCGGATTGCGTCCAGGATCCACGCGAACCGCAAAGCCCAGGCCAAAACTGGTGCCCATTTCCGGAACCGGACCAAAAGGTCCCAGTGCGATAGCTACCGGAGTATGCCGCTCAGCTGTTGCCGGCAGTTGATCGGAAGTCATCAGCGCGATGGTCTTCGGCGAAAGAATGCGCACGCCTTCCAGTTCCCCGCCATTAAGCAACATTTGAGCAAAACGGGCGTAGTCGCCGGCGCTCGAGAACATGCCTCCGCCGCCGGAAAATATCGCGGGTTTTTGCGACGCATCGCTGAACGGAAGATTGGATTGCGTATCCGGCTTGGCAAGACGCGAAATCGCGGCTTCCTTCACCCAGAACCCTGTGTCGTTCATCTTCAGAGGACCGGTAATGCGCTCCTGAATAAAACTGTCCAGGTCCATCCCGCTCGCTACTTCCACCACCCGGCCCAGCACATCGGTGGAGACGCTATATTCCCAGGCTTCGCCCGGCTGGTGCAGCAGCGGCATGCTGGCGATGATCTTCACCATATCCTCGAGAGATTTGGCGGCGAAAATATTAGCTTTACGGTACATCTGATCTACCGCCGAGTTTCCAAACAAACCGTAGGTCAGACCCGAAGTGTGCCGCATAAGGTCTTGCACCGTCATGGGACGTTTCACCGGCGTCCCCTCCACGCCAACTTTGACGCTGTTGAACTCGGGAAGATACTGCGACACCGGCGCCCCCACATCCAGCTTGTTCTCTTCCGCCAGGATCATCGCCGCCACTGTAGTGATGGGCTTCGACATGGACGCAACACGGAAGATGGAATCTTTCCTCATCGGCGTCTGCCCCGCGCGATCCTGATAGCCGATGGCGTCATAAGTGACCACCTTGCCATGGCGCACCAGTATCAGCACCGCGCCAGGCACGCGCTTGCTTTCTACGTCGCCTTTGATCGCCTGCCTGGTCTTCTCCAACCGTTTGGAAGAGAACCCGGCATCCTCCGGGCTTTTGGCCATCGGAAGCGGCTGCGCGAACGCAGCAACACAAACCAGCAGTCCAGCAAACAATTTTGTACGCAGCATTCCGCCTAGTCTATCGCACTAAGTGTCAACCGAACCGGGACCGTGAGGGAGTTTCCATGGGCCAGCTGGCCCACCAAAGCTGATGAAGACGTGGAATTGTAGCCCCGCGCGTCAGCAAGGGGACCGGCGTCTTCAAGGGAGTCCGTGCCTTTTGGTTCCCGCTACGCCGGCTTAAGTAGCCGGTGCCTTTGACCAAGCACGGTCACGGTACGCACGGTCGCCCATAGACATCACAACCAGCGAACCATCCACGCCTTCTTCCACGAATCCCATCGATCGATAGACGTGCCGCGCGCGAGCATTGTGCTCAAACACGTCCAGCCACAAACGATGCGCCCCAAGTTCGTCGAATACTTTGCTCATGATCGCCCGCAAAACCATGCTTCCTAAGCCTTGGCCCGGCTCCGAGATCACAATCCGTTTCAATTCCACGCTGCGGTCGACGGACTGTATGCCGCGCAGGATGACATGTCCGGCCGGCAAGTCTCCATGCTCCGCGATCCAGTATTGACAATCCCGATCGTTCATCCTCTGCTGATGCGTTTCAGAATCGTCGGCCCCGACCAGATTCTGTCCGCGGAACTTCTGCTCCAGAGCGACAACAAATGCTAAATCCTGGAACGATGCGCGACGTAGCGTCATCAAGCCGCTAATCGGCGCGCCGGAAGGCTCGGCCGTTGACGAAAACAAATTCAACCCGCCCGTTTGAATCCGGCAGCACAACCAGTTTGAGCGGTTCGCCGGCGCCATTCGGTTCGGCCAGCAGGTACTTGACGGCAGCCTTTCTGAAATGCTCCACTCTTCCATCGATACTGGCCTTCAATGCTCCGCCATCAGCCTCCAATCGAACTTCGCTGGTTCCATTTACATAAACACCGGCGCATTGATGTATCTCGCCCGCATCCAGTGGATGAATGGTAGGCTCCGACGGCTTACGGTCCAGCGCAAGCATGGAATCCACGATCGCATCGGCCAGCTTCGGCATTCCGGACCCACTTCGATTGGCCACGATGATCACCGCGAACTTCTGCTCCGGCGCCATCCGAATGGTTGACCCATAGCCTGCCCGCGATCCTCCATGCTGCACCCAGTGCACGCCGCGGCTGGTGGAAAGATCGAGACCATATCCATAGTGATCGTCACCGCCGGGAATCTCGGCATGCGGGCTGGACATGATCGCTATCAGCTTGGGCGGAAGAACCTGCCGCCCGTCCAGGCGTCCATCGTTCATGAAAGCAATTACGAATCGCGACAGTTCCAAGGCGCTCGAAAATATCGAGCCCGCCGGCCAACCTGAGGCGTTGTCCGCCGCGGGATGGATCACGGCCGGTTTTCCATCGCGAATCTCGTGTCCTTGCGCCATGGGAAACGTCATGGCCATGGTGGGGCGCAAGGTGCTGCGCGACATTCCTAGAGGTCCAAAGAGGCGCTCGGCAATAACGTCCGCGTAAGGCTTCCCGCTGACCGTCTCAGCAAGATAGCCTGCCAGCCAAAATCCGGGATTCGAGTACGAATAAATCCTGCCCGGTGGAGCAAACAAGAAGTCCGCTTTCCATGTATGGATTCCGATTCCAAGCGCCCTTTCGTCGTGCGACCCGAACATCGGCGCTTCATCGTGAAGACCGGAGGTGTGGCTCAGCAACTGATTGGCGGTGACCTGACCGATCACTGGGTCCAGGCCGGAAATGTAACGGCTCACCGGCGCGTTCAAATCAATTTTTCCATCCAGCGCCAAGCCCACCACGGCGGACGCGGTGAACATCTTGGTGGTGGATCCCAAGCGGAACAGCATATCGGGCGTGATTGGCGCGCCGGTCTCCACGCTGGCCACACCGTATCCATGCGAGAAGACCACTTGATCGCCCAAGACCACGGCCACCGCCGCGCCAGGAGTCTGCGTGGCCTTCAATTCCTCCATCGCCGCATGTTCAATTAAAGCCGGATCCGGCTGACGGACTTCAGCCGCAGCGGCGGTGAGAGCGACTGCCACCGTCAATAAAAGCTTGTTGGCAGACGAAAGCGTCTGCCCCATATTGGCGCTCAAGGGTTTACGTTCTTGTACTACTAGACCTGAAAATCTTCGCAGCCTGCGACGATTTGTGGGGCGGACCCCCTGGTCCGCGGCCGACGCCCCCGTCGGCCCGGTTTTGGTTGCGGCTATGCTGCTCTGCGGGGCAGGCGCTTTCGCCTGCCAACGAGAAACTACACGGTACATAACTTCACAGCTTCCTCCAGCGATTGCATCGGATCGCGCTTCGGTATAAACTCATGCGCCATGTATCCTTGATAATCCAAATCCGCAATCGCCTTCGCCACGGTTCGCCAATTCAGCTCCTGCGTATCGTCAAGCTCATGCCGGCCGGGAACACCGCCGGTATGAAAGTGTCCGATGTACTGAATATTCTCGCGAATGGTGCGGATGATATCGCCTTCCATGATCTGCATGTGATAAATGTCGTAGAGCAGCTTCATCCGCGGCGAGTTGATCCGCTTCATTACATCCACACCCCACACGGTGTGATCGCACTGATAGTCCTTGTGATCCACTTTGCTGTTCAGCAGCTCCAGGCACAGCGTTACACCCTTGTCCTCTGCCATGGGCGTCAACTGCTTAAGCCCAATCGCACAGTTTTCCTTGGCTTCCTCGTCGGGCATTCCTCGCCGGTTGCCGGACATCACGATCACATTCGGGGCTTTCGCCGCCGCCGCGCGTTCAATGTTCTCCCTGGTCTCGCGGATCAGCTTCTCGTGATTCTCCTTGCGGTTGAAGCCCACCGGGATGGACACCGTGCCCGGAGTCATGGACGGCACCAGCCCGTACTTCTGCACAGTCGGCCAATCCTCGTGATTCAGCAGATCGATGCCCTTCAGCCCCATGCGCACAGCGTTCTTGCACAAATCGTCAAGGCTCATCTTGTCGTAGCACCAGCGGCAGACGGATTGCTTGATCCTGCCTTCGGTCTGGGCGTTGGCTTGATTCAGGAGCCCGGTGAGCGGCGCCGCGCCGGCCGCCTTCAGCATCGATCTTCGGTTCATGGTGGGTATGATATCAAATGGAGTTCGGTGGTCCGCTCGGCCGCCCAACTTACGAAGAAACCGAACCGCGACCGCCAGGAAGCGCTGCTGGAACGGTGAGCTAGCGGCAGTCGTGGTGGCACTCCCTGGCGGTCGCGGCTCGGCTCCCCTACCGAACCGCGAGCCAACGTGGGGCAGGCGCTTCCGCCTGCCAACAAAAGGGTCTTCATTATTGGTGGGCCAGCGGGCCCATGGAAACTCCCTTGCGGTCGCGGCTCGGTTAGACTGTCCAGCCCAAGGGAACTTTGGCACGCTGCCATTCGTCTTCCCTTCGATCGCTCTCAGAAAGGACTCATCAAAATGAGAAAGCTTGCCCTGTTGTTGCTTGTTGCGGCCGCCGCGCTATCCGCCGCCGATATCTCCGGGAAATGGAATTTCAATCTGGTCAGCTTTGGTGAGGAGATTGGCCACGCCAATATCGAACTCAAGCTTGAGGGAACCAAAGTCTCCGGCAGCCTGAACGAACTGAAGATCGAAGGGACCCTCCAGGGTGACACCCTGAAATTCACCTTAACCCGGCCGAACGGCGAAAAGTACGCCGACCTGGAGGGCCATGTGTCCGGAGACGAACTCGCCGGCAAAGCGAAGCGCGGCGATGAGGATTTTGAGTGGAGCGCCCGGCGTACTGTCGTCGTACATGCGACTCCTCAAACGCGCGATTTCACGCCGACGGAGTTCCACCGCTTCTTTTCCGGGACTATTCCGCCCGCGCTCCACATCAATCCTGGCGACACCGTGCGCACTTTTACGGTCGACGCCGGCGGCCGCGATGCCACCAACAAGCGGCGCTCTAACGGAGGCAATCCCGAGACCGGGCCGTTTTACGTGGACGGAGCCATGCCCGGCGACACCCTGGTCGTGAAATTCAATCGCATCCGTTTGAATCGCGATTCGGCGGAAAGTGGCGAGCGCATTGTCGGCAGCGCCCTAAACTCCGGTTACATCGAAGACGCCAAATACGACGAAAAGTTCAGCAGCGAATGGAAGCTGGATCGCGAGAACGGCTTCGCCATGCTGGCCAAGCCTTCCGAGCACCTCAAGAATTTCCGCGTAAAGTTGCAGCCCATGCTGGGATGCGTTGCGGTAGCTCCGCCCGATAAACAGACATTTCAGGCCGGCTGGCTGGGAGGATGGGGCGGCAATATGGACTACAATGGAATCCGCGAAGGCGTCACGGTTTATCTCCGGGTGAACCAGCCCGGCGCTTCACTATTTGTCGGAGACGGCCATGCCACCCAGGGCGACGGCGAACTTACCGGCGATGCGCTGGAAACATCCATGGACGTGGAGTTCACGGTAAACGTCATTTCGGGAGAAGGCTTAGGCGGCGGCCCCCGCGCTGAGAACGACGACTACATCATGGCCATGGGCATCGCGGGATCGCTCCCGGATGCTCTACGCCAAGCCACCACTAGCCTGGCACGATGGCTGGAACACGATTATCACCTCACGCCCAACGAAACAGCGATGGTGCTGGGATCGTCCATGCGCTACGAAGTGGCTGAGGTGGTGGATCCTCAAGTAAACGTAGTAGCGAAAGTTAGCAAAACCGTCCTGGCAACGTTAAAGTAGCTCACACATTGGCGGCCGAAAGCGCTTGCCCCACTCAAATGCAAACCCTTGATAGATAAATAAGTAGATAACAAGACATGAAGTACTTGTTCGCTACTACATTAATGGCTGCTATACAAACGTAGTTGTTCCTATTGCTTGGTTACAGGCAACGGGGCTGCTTCGCGCATTTTTCCAACGTGGGGCAGGCGCTTTCCCCTGCCAATCAATATTTTCACGTTATCCGCGCGGATCTTCGCTCTTGCGGCTGAGATCCTCAGCCAGGATAATTGCTTCCGCCAGATCCTTCATCGGACGGCGCAGCCGCCGGCTTTCGTTGCGCAAGCGCAGATACGCTTCCTCTTCGCTGAGACCGTGCCTGTGCTGCAGAATGCCTTTGGCGCGTTCCACCAGTTTCCGCGTCTCCAGCTGCCGCTTCATTTCCTGGGTCTCTTCCAGCAGCCGGGCATTCGCTTCCGTCAGCAGGGATTTTGAAATCACCCCGCCCATCTGTTCACCGACAAAAGTCAGCAGCGCGATTTCTTCAGACGAATGACGATGCGGCTGCCGGTGATGCACGTTGATGACTCCGATCACGTCGCCCCCGCTCACCAGCGGAACGGAAAGAAAAGCCTCGTACGTGTCTTCAATCAAGGCGGGAAACCGCTTGAATCGCGCATCGGCCGTGGCCTTGGATGTCAACGCGACAACGGATTTGTGCTCAGCTACCCACCCGGTAACACCTTCGCCCATCTTCATGCGCAGATTTCCGAGCGCCGCGGCGTGCGGCACCTGAGACGCGCGTAAAACCACTTCGTCGCTGTCGGCGTCCAGCAGGTAAACCAGACATGCATCGCACTCCGTTACCTGCGCCGTAAGTCCGACAATCTCACCCAGCATCTCATCGAGAGACAACTCGGAGCTGACAATGCTGCTGATCCTATGCAGGAGCGCAACATGAGAACTGGGCGGCTCCATAACACGTACTGTGGCCATACTTCAGGGTAGCCGGAGGCCCCTGATCGGTCCAATCAATAATTCCTATCGGGACCAATCATGTTGATGTGTTACTTGTCATGCATGGTCGAAGTGGCTGATAATTAACGGCTTCGACATACGACAATCTGGTCGCCGGCATTATGCGCGATAAACAGCACGCAACCTCCTTCGGTGGTGGCGGCAGCGCGTGGATTTTCATAAGCCTCGCCATGAACACTCCTCGAATGAAGTCGACTGCCAGCGTATTTCCTTCTTCACCGTTCCCGAAGGCATCTCGCGCAAGTTGTTGGATCTGCTTTTTGAGAAAGTTAGCGCGTCGCAAGTTTTCTTCCCGGAATCAAATCCGATCCAGTCCCTGAACCGTACCTGCTATGTCACCGCTTGACAATTAAACCGACTTCAGGAGGAAAGAACATGAACCAAAACATTCGCAGATTGCGACGGATCGGATCTGCGCTGCTTTTGCTGGGCGCCAGCGCCTTCGCCGCCAGCCATCGGAACGGTCCCATGCTACTCGAAGACCAATCCGCCAATCTCAACGACTTCTATATATTTCGGAGCTACGAGAACGGGCGCAGCGATCGCGTGGTAATGAGTATGAGCGCCCAAGGCTTCCAGAATCCGGACAACGGCCCCAGCTATTACAAGTTTGCCGACACCGTCACGTACCGGTTCAACATCAATAATCAACGCGGCCTGGACGGGAATCCGGACATCACCGTGGATTTCACCTTCAGCACCTTGCTGCGGCCGAATCCAACCTTTGTCTCTTACTTCGGGACCATCAAAAGTATTGATGACCCCGGAATCTTCCTTTACCAAACCTACACCGTCACCATTCACAACCTGACCACCGGCCAACTTACCGTTCTCAATGCCGACGAGAATGGCCACGCTCTCTCAGTGGCTCCGCCGAACCTGGGCCCCAAGAGCACCCCCAACTACGAAGCGACGCTCGGCCAACCCTCCGTCTTCACGCTGGTCAACGGATGGCGCGTATTTGCCGGACCGCGCGATGACGCGTTCTTCTTCGATAGCGGCGCCACTTTCGACACGCTGAATTTCCGCCCGCCGGCTCCCGTGCTCAGCGGAGCAGCTGAAACCGGTCCGGGTGCTGCGTATCCCAAAGCAGTGGACGGTTTCGCGGGTTATAACATCAGCTTGATCGCCCTCGAATTGCCGATCACTGCCGTGACAGTAGATGGTAAGATGCCCACCACTTCGGGTGCGTCCGACGCCAAGATCGGCGCCTGGGCTTCAACGCTTCGCCAGCAGGTCACCGTGCGTCCCTCCCCGGCCGATCCGTTGTACTTCGGCGACTTCGTTCAAGTGGATCGCGTAGGCAATCCTCTCACGGTGGAAGCTCTCATTCCGCTTCCCATGAAAGACTTCTGGAATCGCAGCGCTCCAGGCAATGACGGGCAGTTCGCTCAATACATCGGAAATCCGTTCTTTGCGACCGGAATTTTAAATGGTGTTTTCGGTCTCCCGGTTCCTCCCGCTCCGCGTAACGACCTGCTGGGCATTTTTGTACCTGACATTACCCGCATCGACCTGACCATCGCTCCGACGGTGCTGGCCGAACAGAATCGCCTTGGCCCCCTGGGCGGCGACAACGCCGGTTGGCCCTTTGGCGGACGCCGGCCCAACGACGACGTAGTAGACATTGGCCTCCGCGCAATCGCAGGAATTCTGGTTCCGGGATTCACCAACGCTCCTCCGCTCGGAGATGGCGTGAATGAAAACGATGTTCCCACGCTCGATCACTTCCCGTTCCACGCTCCGCCTCATGCCGGCTATCTGCACAGCCAGGAGAACGGCACCAACGGCCAGGGCATGGTGACCGGCCAGTAAAAAATGTGGGGCAGGTTGCCAACCTGCGCGCCGATTGCCAATCGGCGCTCGCCGGGCGGGTTAAACAACCCGCCGCAGGATGCAATCCTGCCCCACAAAGGAGAATCCATGAAACCGATTACCTGTCTCTTTCTTCTCGCCTGCACTTCCACGTGGGCACAATCCACGGCCGACCGCGTAGTGGGCGCGCTCTCGGACCGCGCTCTGGCGGAGCATGTCGCCACCCTGAAGACCGACGATCGCATTGCCATGTACAGCGCCATCGTGAATTCCAGGCCCAGCGAACCCGCGCATTACCAAGTCTTGCTGGCGTCCGCATACGTCCAGAAGTCGCGCGAGACCACCGATTTTTCATACCTCGATAAAGCGGTTTCGATTCTCAACGGCATACTCTCCTCGGACAACGCCAATTACGAAGCGCTTCGGCTGCTCACCGAGACGCAGTTGGAACGCCACCTGTTTTCCACCGCCGCGGAATCTTCGCGGCGATTGATCCAGATCAGCCCCGCCGATCCGTGGAACTGGGGCACGCTGGGGGACGCGTACGTCGAGATGGGCGAGTATGAAAAAGGCGCGGAAGCGTATCAGAAGATGGTTTCGCTCCGGCCCGATCTCGCCAGCTACAATCGAGCGGCCCACTTTCGCTTTCTCTACGGCGACGTTCCGGCCGCCATCGCCATCATGAAAAAAGCCATCGATTCCGGAAGTTCTTCACCTGAAAATGTCGCCTGGTGCATGGTGGATCTCGGGAACATCTATTTCAAGAGCGGCCAGCTCGCGTTAGCGCAGCAATCCTTCACCGATTCTCTGCGGACTTTCAAAAACTATCATCCGGCGTACGCGGGACTCGGCCGCGTGCTAGCCGAGACCGGCGATATCCGGGGCGCCATCGGAAACTACCGCCGTGCGCAGGAAATCACCCCGCTTCCCGATTATGCCGCCGCGCTGTTCGATCTTTATAAGAAGACCGGCCAGGATGATCTGGCCGCCCAGCAGATGGATCTGCTGGACGCGATCGACAAAGTATCCGTCGCCAGCGGAGAAAAAGCGAATCGCAATCTGGCGCTGGCCTTCGCCGATCACGATGTGAAACTCGTCCGCGCTCTCCAGCTCGCCCAGGGCGAACTGGAATTCCGTCGCGATGTCTACACCTACGATGCGCTCGCCTGGGCGCTGTATAAGAACCACCGCATTGCAGAGGCCCGCGAGTACTTGGAAAAGGCCCTCGCGCTCAAGACGCCCGAGCCCGGCTTCCGTCTCCACTCGGAAATCATCTCGCAGGCCACCGCTAAAGAAAGGTCCACTCAATGAAAGCTTACTTTCTCGTTCTGGCCCCGGTGCTGGCCATTTGCGCCGACCAAACTCCCGTTCAGCGCCTTTTTGACGGGAAGCTGACTGTCTCGCAACGAGCGACGACGTGCTTTGAACTACGCGGCAGCCGGGAACCGGATGTCGTTAACGCGATGGCAAAAGCACTGGAAGATCCCGCCCTGCTGGCCTGCGCGGCCGATAATCTGCGGATCGCTGGAGCCGTTGACACCCTGAAGCTGGCCCTCTCGAATCCGGACTCGCAGGTCCGCGCAGCCGCCGTGCGTCAACTGGGCACGTTTCAAAAGCCCGAGCTGCTCGATGTCATTTCTCGCGTGGCTCAAGACGAAAACCTTCTGGTGGCCACGAACGCGCTCGCTGGCCTGAACGAATACCACGACCCAGTAGTAATTCCATACCTGGCAAGTCTTGCAAAGCGCGGAGGGATGATCGGCGACATGGCTCTCGATCGTCTTTCGCAGCTCGAATCCTCCACGGCGCTGGGCATCGCCCGTGGCTTGCTCGCCAGTTCTCAGGTTCCGGACCGGCTTTATGCCATGCGCGTAATCGGCGCCTTTGGAGATGCGTCGGATTTAGCGGAACTCACTAAAATCGCCCGGTCCACTCCCGAAAATCTTTCGCAGCGCAACCGCGGCTTCGGTTTCATGCCGGCCATCAATCTCGCGCGCGCAGCCCAATCGGCCATGGCGTCCATTCAATCACGGCAGCAGGAAGCTCAATAAGGAATCCCATGACACTCCTCCGCATCGTTACAGGTCTCGCCGCGCTCGCGTTAGCCGCGACTGCTCACCCCATGGGCAACTTCAGCGTGAACCATTATTCGCGCCTCCGCTTGCGTGCCAGTGGCGTGGAACTCACCTATGTCCTGGACCTAGCGGAGATCCCTACTTTTCAAGTGATGCGATCAGGGAACGGACCGCAGGCCCAAGAATGGATATCCAACCTCCCGCTCGTTCAAAATGGCAAGCGAATCACATGGCATATCAAATCCGTTACGCCCAAAACTACCGATGGCGCCGGCGGCATGCCCACACTGCGGATCGTGATTGTCGCCACTGCCGAGCTGCGGTCGGGCGAAGTGAGTTATGAGGATCTCAATTTTCCGGGACGCGCCGGATGGAAAGAAATCGTAATCGATCATGGGGACGGCGCCAGGGATCTCAGCGCCGCTCTTACGCATTACCCCACTGATCCATCCGTTGCTCCTCCGCAAGACCTCGCCGCTCACATGACCTGGACGCCTGAAGCCCCCGTGGCGCACGCACTCCTGCGTGCCGGGTCGAGCCTCGTCTCGACCTCTCATGCGCCGACAAGAGTGTCGGCGCAGCAGACTGAGAGTCTGCGCCACGAGACGTCTTCTTCACTTTTGGTGGACGAGCGCTCCGTTATGGCCGCGGCCCCGCCAGCCCCCTCTTTTATCCAACAGCAGCCCACGGCGCCGGGCTCAGTGGTACGTGGCGATTTTCTATCAAGGATGCTCCAACGGCGCGACCTTGGCTTGGGCCTGATCGCCCTCTGCGTCCTGGCGGCGTTCGGGCTTGGCGCGACGCACGCCCTGTCGCCCGGCCACGGCAAGACCATCGTGGCCGCCTACCTGGTTGGATCTCGCGGGACCCTAAAACACGCCGGCCTTTTGGGCTTCGTCGTAACATTTACCCACACGTTCACCGTCTTCCTGCTCGGCCTCGGCGTCCTCTTCTTCCAGCGATACGTGGTTCCCGAAAAAATCATTCCGGCGCTGGGTGCAATATCGGGACTGTCCATCGTGCTGGTGGGGACCTGGCTTCTCTATAAGCGGTCTAAAGCGCTCCTGCCGAGTCATCATCATCACCACCACTCCCATGATCATCACGGCCACAACCACTCCCATACCCATACTCACACTCACGGAGGAAGCACGCACAGTCACACCATCCCGGGTCAAATCACACCGGCTGGTCTCGTCGCGCTGGGTGTCAGCGGCGGACTTGTTCCCTGCCCCTCGGCGCTGATCCTCATGTTGAGTGCTATCGCTCTTGGCCGTCCCGGCCTCGGCTTAGTTCTCCTGGTCGCATTTAGCTCGGGCCTCGCATTGGTTCTGATGACCATTGGCGCCCTGGCGCTCTACGCCAGACACTTGTTGCCCGACAGCAAGAAAACCTCTCAGCATCCTGTTTTCCGCTTGATCCCGGTTTTCTCCGCAGTGGTAGTGATTTGCCTGGGGCTGGCCATCACCGCAATTTCCGCCGGTTGGGTGCGGCCGATGCTCTTTCTATCGTGATGAGATGCCTCTTAGCACGAATTGAACAAACGTGCTATGCTGCCAGTGGGCTGTT
>Ga0206832_10072_pt1 | contig 26555 bp, 24 predicted proteins | sample Alteio_BWOrgCont_74_FD_152896 | JGI IMG/M metagenome (GOLD analysis project Ga0206832, IMG submission 152896) | Enriched cells from forest soil in Barre Woods Harvard Forest LTER site, Petersham, Massachusetts, United States -... | ecosystem: Environmental > Terrestrial > Soil > Temperate forest >... | reverse complement strand
CTCATAACTTTATATTTTGACTGAAACGGAAAATGATACAAACGACAATGAATTAGCTATTCTAAATTTATGATTTATAATTATTGCATAACGAAAGCAAAGTAGAATTTTTTTAAGCCCTGAAGAATTTCCAAACCCAGCCAATGCATAGAAGCGTGAGCGCAACAAAAGCATAAAGTACTGGTGAACTAATACCTAAACCGCAAAATACAATTATGGCAATGGTGCTATATACTATGCGGATGTTTTCGGAAATAAAAACCCAGGGCTTTGATTCAAGAATACCACTCCAGTTAACAATTGCGTGCCAAAGCATAATTGCACCTATCCATCGCTCAGGGGTTGTCCAACCGGAGTTGGGTTTAATAACGTAAAGCATTAGGGCGACACCTAGTACCAATTGCACTACCAGGTATATTTTTGCTTTGGGGAAAATGGCAGTGCGGTATTTTTGCTGATTAGCGGGAGTGGTTTCGACAATTGGTTCAAGGGCAGGTAATCCGCGTGGGCGCCAGCCGAGGGGCATGAACCAAATCTTCAATTTGTCAATGACAAAAGGTGCGGCTACGGCGTCGCCCCACAATGTGCGGTAGTAATGAAAGTTGATGTTGATGGGATTCCAGGATTGGGGACCGTGGTACATACCGTATACTACTTTTTCCTGTTCTTGTTCAAAGGTTCCGAAAAGGCGATCCCATATGATGAGAAACTCGCCGAAATTCTTATCGAGATATTTGAAGTTAACGCCGTGATGCACGCGGTGATGCGAAGGGGTGGTAAACAAATACTCTACCCAGTTCCACAATTTTGGAACTAACTCAGTATGGTGTAGAAATGCAATGAAAAGGTGAATGCCCGTCATGGCATAAATATCAATGGGGCTAAAACCGATAATGGTTAATGGCCAAAAAAAGAAGAATGAGAAAAGGCGTTGTGTTACGCTGGCACGCAGAGCCACGGCAAAGTTCATTTCCTCGGCTGAGTGGTGGGGCGAATGCGCTGCCCACATAATATTGATATGATGCCCCCACCGGTGCACCCAGTAAAATATAAAATCGACCCCCAATAGCAACAGTATAAAATTGTACCAGGTCATTTCAATGCGATCGATAATGCGGTAGTGCTGCCATAGATAGCCGTAAACAAAATACACGCCGACAGCAACTAATACATTAACAGTTTGATTGCCCAGGGCTGTACCGAAATTGGCGATAAACTCTTCAAAGCTAATCAGGTCTTTTTTATAGTACCAGCACAGAGCGACCTCAACAAAAATGAAAATGATGGCTACGGGGGTGAGCGTTGCGTATATATTTCCAAGGTTGCCCATGGTTATAAATATAGCAAGTATTTAGATTTGTAGAAAAGGGACAAGCCGCCTGAGTAACAGCCACACAACACGCTCAAACTTTAGTCAGTTGTGGTTAGCTGGGAGGCAAACCAGGCAAAGATGAATGCGGAATACGGATTAGTAGTTTATGGCAATTTTATACCATTCCCATTTTATATCGTTCGGCATTTCGTATCGCGGTTTTGGCAATTCGCCGTCAAACAATACGGCTACATCAAAATTGTGGGCATCAAGTATTTCGGCTATGTCGGAATAGAGTGAACCGATTTTGGTATTTGGAGTTTCGTCTTTTACTGCCAAAATAAACCGATTGAACAGTGACGCCTCGGTAGGGGCGGGCAATATTGCCCTTATTTTTAAACCGTGATTTAATTCCTTGCCCACCAGTGCCTGCAATTCGAGTGCCCTTTGGGTTGCTTCAAGTAGTGCCATACAGTGTTTTAACGAGAACTGATTTAAAATGTTTGCCGATGTTTAAAGGATATACTTTGGTTTCGATGTTTGTATACCCTCCGGCCATATTTTAAAATCAGTAAGCAAGACTGAGCGAATGCCCATCCTGCTTACTGATTTTTCATTTTTAATTACTCCACCTCCCAATTAATCAGCAATAATTTTTGCCTTTGCCATCATCAACAATGTTGATGATTCGTTAAGCAACATCCAGTAAGAACCTATGTCGCCGATGGCTTTGGTAAAGTTGTCAAACTCCATTGGCTTAACAACGTAGCTGTTTGCTCCTAAAGAGTAGCCTTCAATTACATCCTTATCCTGGTTGCTTGAACTTAAAATTACCACCGGTATATTATTTGTTTTGGCGTTTAGTTTCATTTGGCGCAGCACTTCTAAACCTCCTACCTTAGGCAGGTTAAGATCTAGCAAGACGACGCGTGGGTTGGGTTGGTGAATCCTATCAGCAAATTTACCTCTTGCGAAAAGGAAATCGAGCGCTTCGGCCCCGTCGTCCACATGCACCAGGCTGTTATCAAGGCTGTGTTCTTTAAGGCTCATGATGGTTAATTTTGCCTCATGTGGATTGTCTTCAACAAGGAGGATATCTATGGTATTGCTTTGCATAATGTGGAGTTTTATAGGTTTAATTAATTGGTTTATGATTATGATAAAGTGAAATAAAATGTTGCGCCTTCATTGGTTTTGGCTTCGGCCCATATTTTGCCGCCGTGCTTGGTTACTATGCGGTGCGCTAATGCAAGTCCCACGCCAGTTCCCTCGTACTCTGTCACCTTGTGCAGGCGTTGAAACACGCTAAATAGCTTGTCGGCATATGCCATATCAAAACCGGCGCCGTTATCTTTAATAAAGAACATTTGCTGGCCGTTTAACCCTGTTGAGCCTATTTCGATAGTCGGTTTCTCAGCTTTGCGCGAGTATTTTACCGCGTTGGAAATAAGGTTGGCCCATACTTGTTTTATCAATACCGGGTCGCAGCTAGCTTTGTCCAGGCCGGTTATTGTTATTTCGGCTGAATTAGGGTCGGAGGTTTTTATCTCCCTTACCACATCTTTCACCACCTCACCCATATTAACCTGTGTTTTTGTAAGTTGGGTGCGGCCCAGTCTTGAGAAGTCGAGCAGGTCATCGACCAGGGTGCCCATGCGCCTTGCATTGCCAACCATATCTTTGATGTTCTCCAATTCGCTTTCATCCAGTTTATGGGCAGCTGTTTTCATGAGCATCTTGCCATAGCCTTGTATAATCCGCAGTGGTGCCCGCAAATCATGCGATATAGAGTAGTTAAAGCTTTCCAGTTCTTTGTTAGTAGTCTCCAGTTCGGCGGTGCGCTCTAATACACGTTGCTCTAATGCTTCATTCATGGCCTTCAGCATTTCTTTCTGTATTTTCTCTTCCTCTAGTTTGCTTACCTCAAAGCTTAACTCAATTTGCCGCATGCTCGCTTTTTTAATCTGGTAAGCCCATAACCCGCATATAAAGAAAATGGTTGCAGCCAGTATAACGTGAATGATAAACGTTTGCAGACTCATATAATCAACCTGGGTAAAATAAATTTTACTGTAGCCTGCATATTGCAGGTAAGCAAAGGAAGCATGGTGAACAACCACCAAAAGCGTTAGTGGAATCTGAAGTTTCCAGTTTTGGTAGGTGATAAGCATGGCGCTTGCTATAAATGCAACAAAGTGCATTTCGAACAAACCGTGCATTTCGTAAATGTATTGCGCCATAAAAACAGCCAAAACAGCCGATACCACATATTGGTAAAGTGTTGAATTGGGCAACGCCAGTTTAGTGGAATAATATGCCAGCAACGAAAGACTGCCAACGCCTATGGCTACAGTCCAGGTATCGTAAAAAGGCGCCAGTATTAAACCTCCTACAAAGAAGGCCAAAAGAAAGTAGTTCATCAGCTTATCGGACTGCACCTTGTTATCATGCAGGAACTCGTCCATGTAGCTGGTCCGGATTTGGGTTTGGGTGGTTAGTGTTTCCATATGTTTGATTATTTAGTACAAAATGCAGCCTGGCAACCATACGCCTTTAGGGCGAATTGGCTAAAAACCGGTTTTGCATCGTTATTTAATAATGAATCAATAGCCATTTGTGCGTAGTTGCTTTTTGCATCGCTGCAGTACCGGGAACGGTTGTAATTGCCCCGATAGTACATGTTGCGGTCGGCATCGAGTAAAACGGCTTGTGGAGTTGAATAAACACCGCAGGCCGACTCGATAGTAGTATCGAACGAAACCGGAACAGTTATATCGAACTTGTTTTGAATTTCGGCGGCTGTGTATGTTTTGCTTTTGTTGAGGTTAACTACTACTACCGAAAAGTCAATCTGTTTTCCGTATTTTCTTACAAGCGAATTAAAGTGAGGAACGTTAAAACGTGAACACGGACAATCGGGATTAAAGAAATGGATAAATGCAGGCTTGCCATTTGCAGCAGCTATTTTTCCGTCTATATCAATATGCTGTCCAATTTTAACATCGACATAGTTTTGAGGAACCGGGGTTGGCAGGCTATATTTCCACTCGTGGTACCAAAAGAGGTAACCAATTCCGCCGGCGAGCACCAATAACCAACATGTTAGTAAAAGCTTTCTCATAACCAGTATTTAAAAAATCGCGCTTCGTGTGATACTATGTGCAGCTTGTGAAACTGCTTCCCTACATTGTCCTTACGGAAAACCGTTGTGGAAGGTTACATTAATCCACAAAAAAGATTTGTATGGAATTACCCACTGGCCCGAATATGGCTATGAAGACCTGCCAAATAAAAAGCCATAAGCCAAGGGTTTACACCCCTGACTTATGGCTAACAACACAAAGCGTTAAAACTACTGTGCTATAATTTTACCACGGGCAATAGTTTGCCCCGCACTACTTATTTCGAATAAATAACTGCCGCTGCTGATTGCCTTACGGTCAATTATAAATTGATTGGCATTTTGAACACGTTGTTGACTTACAAGCCTTCCTGCTAAGTCATAAACGTTTAGTTCCATTTCGCTAAATGCTGCGCCTTCCACTTTAATAAGGGTTTGGTTAGTGAAAGGATTTGGATAGGCATTAACCATTAAAGAAGCCCCCCCGGGTATGGTTTGCACATCTTCAATAGTGAGTTGCCCAAGCGTTACGGTTGCGGTATTAGTAATGATTGGCGGGTTATAGTCGAAATAAATGGCTGCATTGTTATTTATTACCGAGCCGTTGACGTTACCGGGGTACTGGCTGATGGTGAAGTTTACAAAACCCGAACTGGCAGTATCGCTAACGGCAGTATCGGGTAAATTGATACTGGCAAAGGTAAAGGCCACTACGTTGTTGGCTAAAAACTGCATGGTACAAGGAAAGCTTGATATGCCCGGTTTAATAGTGAGGGGATTAAGATAAGCTGCAAGGGTATCAACTACACGGACGGTGGTTGCGGGTGCATTACCTGTGTTTTGAAATTCAATACTATACTCTAAAACTGTTGAACTATCAATAAGGTGGTTTACACCTGCGCCAGTGGGAAGAACTGATTTGTGATTGGGGTCGTAAGGGGCTTGTACAATGGGGCAAATGGTATAATCAAAGCCAAAAAACGGATTGATAGAAAACTCATTTATATGGCCCAGGTGCCATGTGCTATCGCCACAAGCCTCAACGCCTGCAGTGGTAAATGATGAGTAGGGATTGTATGGGGTTTGTGGAATAGTAGCGCGCCAGGTACTGCCATTGGCAGGTTCGGCAAAAGTATAGTTTTGATTGGATGCCAGTTGAATTGGAAAGGTTGACAATATTACATTATCTTCTATCACCACCATTTTTTCGGAGTTCTGCATATTGCCTGAGCCGGTATTTTGCAAGGTAAAGGTGATGCTATCCTGGGCAGAGTTACAAGCGCCATGTACTAATAGGTTTGAACGGTCCCAGGCCGGTGATTGAATTTCGGCAGTATCGGGTAAGGCATTGGCATTAATGCATAAGCTACGGCCTATGGTGGTGCTGTTATAATTAACAGTATAAAACATTTCCAGTGACGCGCACTGGCCAACGCCTAAAGTATCGACTTTAAAAACATACCGGTTACCAATTTGTGGTGTTTGCCATGGTGGAGACGATGAAGACACGTGCGCCATGGTATCTATAGTAACTACAATTGTACCAACAAACGGGGCAGTGCCGGTGTTACAATAACTTAGAGCATAAGTTGCCGGAGCGTGCGTTGAGTGAACCGGTGGGGCCACGGCATCTAAAACAAGGTATGGCGCCAGCACAAGGGCATCCTGGGCAAATGAGATGATGGTATCTACATTTACTGCTATATTGACCTGCGAAGTGCCACAATTGCCGGTACCCCAATATACTGATGGATGAGTAATACCTATATTATATGTCCCGGTATCTATTTGAGCAGAATAATAACCGGAGTCGCTTACGGCTACCAGGAATGAATCAGTATATTTTGAAAAGGAGATAATGCGTTGTGCCAAGCCAGGGTCACCGGGATCTTTAACGCAATTGTTATTCATATCATAATAGACGTAACCAGAAATATGATTTGAGAAAACCGTTCCTGCCGTATCCATTTTTATTAAAAATCCCGAATTGCGGTTAGGGTCTTGCGTTAGCATGCCGCCCAAAAGGTAGCCGCCGTCGATGGTTGGAATCATACTTTGATAACCGGGTGTAAATAACTGAGGAACACTGCCAAAGGCGGATGCGTTTATAGGGTTCCACAATAAAACATTACCAATAGTGTCGGCTTCGGTAAATACAAATGAGTAACCGAGTGAACCGCCCAGCGTAAAACTTCCTAATAAAACAAGAACACCGTCATTCTTTTCAATTATGTTGCCATTCCAGGCATAGCCGCCCTGTAATCCTCCGTAGTTGCTACGCCATAAAGTGCTACCGCTTTGGTTAAGCTTGGTGATAATACCATTTCCTACAATCAAAATATTTCCATCGCGGGAAATTGTACCTGATGCACCGGATTGGCCAAAAACAGGAAGTACATTATAGTTCCATAATGTGTTGCCAGCCGAATCTATTTTAAAAATCATTGGGCTATCGGTCTGATAGCCGTCAATTGCAACTATAAATCCGCCATCCTTCGAATTACGGATGCCGTAGACATACTCGGCTAAGGTATCGCTGGAGTAATAATGCCTGGCCCATAAAACGTTACCCAATGAGTCTGTTCTTTCAATCAGCACGGTGCTAACCGTATCATTATAAACATTCATGGCGCATATAAAACCGTTGTTATTAGTGGTATCAACGCTTAATAGGCTTGGAGAGGGATTACCAATACTATCCTGGTAGATTGATTTTAGCCAAACCTTTTGGCCGGCGCTATTAACCTTAAGTAAACTATAGTTTAAAGCATGCCCGCTATTTAAGTAACTATCATTACCGAGCATTACATATCCGTTATTTTGAGCAATGTTGGTAGCCGCCCCGGTGATAGAATCAAAATCGTGCTGCCAAAGCACGTTTCCATTAAAATCAATATTCATTAGTCGTTGGTGGGTGCCTGTATCGTCGACCCCTGATACGAGGAAGGTGTAATTGGGCAATTGATAAACTGAGTTAATACCCATCCTTACATCGGGCGAGTATCTTTTCTCCCATCCGCCGGCATAATTCATTTTAAACATGCCGGACATAACTAAGACTAACAGCAACGGAAGTAGGTTTTTACGTATCATGGGATTTCTTTTTTTATGTTACCGAAGCTGCCGTTTTGTTTAAAGGCAACTTCGCAGAACTATTTGACGAAACGAAAATCTACTTATTCAAAGTCAAAAAAAAGGTCAAATTATGGCATTTATCGAAAAATAATGAAACCATATTTTGAGTTACTACCAGTAATTATTGGTATTTTGGTTAAATTTTTATCGAAAAAAATGAACATTTTAACCAGTAACCTTTGGAAACTATTTACCTCGCTTGCCGATGATGAGATAAAAGAACTTGATAAAGCGGTACGTTCGCCCTTTTTTAATTACCGCGATGAAGAGATACGCCTGTTTGATTATCTGCACAAGATACGTAAAGGCAGATTGCAAGTAACCAGCGGCGAAGCAACCAGTAAATATGTTTTTGGAGATGGAAAAACAGACCTTGCAAAACTCAGGCATGTAATGACTTACCTGACACGCATTATTACCCGGTACCTGGCCATCAGGGAAATGGAACAGGCGGAGGATATAAAACAACTGCTGCTTGTGCGTTCGTTAAGAAAGCGGAACAACGGAAAACAATTTTTAGCGGAATACGAAACAGCCAAGCACTACCTGGATAGGGAAATGCTACTAAGGCCTGAATTATACTATGGGCAATTACAACTGCATACTGAGTTCTATAATTTCTCCATCACCAACAAACGTGCGCCAACAGGGGACCTGCAGGTTTTTACCCGGCACCTTGACACCTTTTATATCATTCAAAAATTAAAGCAGGCATGTAATGTATTGTCGTATAAAAACATTTTTAGGCTTGAGTATCAGCCCGAATTGCTGGGCGATACACTGGCCGTAATTGAGCAAAAAAACATGTTGGGCAATCCACTGGTAAAGCTGCTGTACTTTAATTACCGTTGCCTTATTGAGCCCGAGGTTGAAACACTTTTTAAACAATTAAAAGACGCCCTACTGAATGATTCGGAAAGGATAGATACACATGAGCTAAAAGATATTTACACCTTAGCGATTAATTATTGCATTAAGCGGCTTAACACCGGCGGGCAAAAATATTACGAACAGGTTTTTGAAATATACGAAGCCGGTTTAAAACGTTTGGTATTTGAGGAAGATGGTGTACTATCGCCTTTTACTTATAAAAATATTTCAGCCATTGCTATTGGCTTAAAAAAGTATACCTGGGTGGCTGGGTTTATTGAAAACTACAAAAGCCATTTGGATAAAGAAGTGCAGGAGGGGTTTTATGCCTATTGCCTTGCGCGGTACTATTTTGCAAAATCGGATTATAACCGGGTAGCGGATTTATTACGCGAGGTTGAAATAAAAGAACAGTTTACAGAGCTTGATGCCAGGGTACTGCTTATCAAAACATATTACGAGTTGGATGAAAACAGTTTGCTTGATTACAGTATTGAAAACCTGAAACAGCAACTGAAGCGTAAAAACCTGCAAACCTATCACGAAACGGTTTACAAAAACTTTGCGAAGATGGCAGGGCAGTTAATTCACTTGCACCCGTATGATAAAAAGGCGCGGCAAAATTTCAAACAAAAACTAACTAATACAACCGCATTAGCTGAAAGAGAATGGCTGATATCGAAAATATGATAACAACATTAAGGACGTGTAGGCCCAACAACAGCATTACCGGTAACCGAGGCACAATTGCAACCATTGCCGTTAAGCGAATACCCTGCTGCACCACCCTGCCCCGCAGGGCAAGAGGTTGAAAGATTGACGTTTCCGGGTGAATTAGAGCCGCCACCGGGATTTCCCGGTTGGCCTAAGTTACCGCCACTGCCACCTGCACCTGCGCTGGCAGAAAATGAGGTGATGATAAGGTTAACATTGCATCCACAGCCGCCAGAAGTAGGCGCTGCGCCACCGGCGCCGCCTGTTGCTGCCGTACCTGCTGAGCCAACATTACAATTAGCGGTAGTACCCCCTGCACCCGGTGCGCATCCGGCGCCACCACCGCCACTACCGCCATAGAATGCATTGCCGAAATTAAAGTTACATAACACACTCAGGTTGGTGCCGGTAAGCGCCTGGCCTGCCCCGCCGCCGCCGCCGCCGCTGGCAATGGTACCGTTATTGAAGATTCGTGTAGGTGTGCTGCTTGCTATAAAGATTGCATCGCCGCCATTGCCGCCATCGGCAGCCGGGCAAGGAGACTGGCCGACATTTGCCGGATCGGAGCCACCATCGCCGCCAGCCCCAACTATGGAGCCATTGTTAATAATGGTAAGCGTGCTACCCGTAGGCAAAGTACCTGTGGTTAAAGCAGGCTGGCCAGGGTTTGAACTGCACACACTTACACCTGGCTCAATAATTACAGTATCGTTACCAGCACAATGCCCGTTACCAAAATACGTTGACAAATCGAGGTTGGTTTGGTTAGTGGTTATTTTAACCGCAAGCATAGGTGTAATTGTTAAGGTATAGGAGGCTGTTGTTGTAACGGCCCCTATAAGCGCCTGCACCGTTATAAGGTAGGTGCCCGGTTGAGGGCAATTAGATGTAATTGTCATAACAGTTGAGCCCGGCATTGAAATAATATTGGATGCGAAGCTCACATTAATCGTTCCCGGCATTCCCGTTGCGCTTAAAATAGCAGTGGCAGTGCCTGCCTGGCAAGCGCTGGTGTTACCAATTGCAACAACGGCTTGCGAGATATATCCGCCATTAGTAAGGCTACCGGCAGATATGGTTGTATCATTCGGGGTAACTGAAAGATTATATCCAAATACCGTTAACGTATAGGTTAGGGTTTGGACCGTTGATCCGGAAGTTGCCAAAACGGTGATAGTATATGTTCCCGCAGGGGCGCTTGGCAGGGCCGTAAATGTCATGATAGATTGTTGGGGAGGAAGCAGGTAATTATTAGAAAAACTTACGATAACACCGGCAGGTACACCCACTGCGCTTAAAATAACAGGCGAAGGAGTACCGTTGACCAGGTTTACCTGGATAGTGTCGCTTATACTGCTGAAGTTAGATACGAACAAGCAGTCGGAAGTATGAGTGGGGGTAACGAAGTTGGTGGTGTAATTAAACGAACAGACTGTTTGACCCACATTGACCCAACATGTGCCATTCCAAAACTGGTGAACGTTTAGGGTATTGTTGTAAATAGTCAAGCCGGCCGCAGGTGCTACAATTGCATCGCGCTGCGCGCTGGTAAGGCTAGGGAAGATAACGCCTTTTGTGGTGCTCTTGATATCAAGAATTGCATTGACATTGGGGGCAGGCTGGTTTATACCTACTGCGCCCGCTGTTGTGGTACGTAGAACCTCGTTGCTGTTTGAACGCAGCACAAAATCCTGCGCATCCGTAGTGCCAGCATAATTTACAGCAGAGTTGGTTCCTGAATTGCCGGTAAGGTTCCATGCATTTGATGCGCCGCAAAGGTTCCTCCACCCGGCAGCGCCGTAATAGCAAAAGCAGTTAGAGTCGGTGTCGAAAATCATCATACCCAATGAGGGGGTGGTTATCAATGCCACTTTTGTGCGTGGTATTAAAACACCTTTGTTGGTTGAAGTTACATCAAGTATTGCACCGGCATTAGGGGCCGGTTGGTTAATGCCTACAGCACCTGTAGTAGTAGCGCGCATAACCTCGGTGTTGTTGCTTTTTACCACCAGGTCTTGCGCATCTGTAGTACCTACAAAATTGGTGGCTGACGTGGTACCCCGGTTGCCGTTGGTAAGCCAACCCAATAAAGTGGTTGTTTTACTGGCACCGGTGCCATCTACAACGGTTAAGGTACCATTGCTGCCAAAATAAACACTATCAATTTTACCGCCACCCGTTGACACACACATGTTTTGCCAGGCTGAGCCCGTGTAAAAAAAAGTGCAACTACTATCGGTATCATAAACCAAAAGCCCTTTAGCGGGACCGGGGATGGAAGTACGAAGTACCGAAGACATCCGAGGCACTAAAAAACCTTTGTTGCTGGATGTGAGGTCAAGTATGGCACTGGCATCGGGGTTAGCAATGCCAATACCCACATTGTTTTGACTCCAAACTTGCAGACATAAGAAAAGCAGAACGAGGGTGTAGAGTTTTCTCATAACTTATTCAGGTATTAAAATTTTTGAAATATGGATAAAGGTACAATTAATACTTTCTTTTTCTAAAAAAAGTTTTTGCCCGAAAAGAAGGGATTAAAAGTGCCTTTGGAAGCATCCAATTTACACCCGGTACGGCCAGCTATCGATACCCAATTTTTATTGGCGCATAATCAAAACTGCCGGGGATTATTTAAGCACCCGGGGCGCGCAAAACGAACCGCAGGTTCTGCAGTTTGATTTGAGTGATATTAAGCATAGCTTTGTTTAGGTTAACCAATCACTATGAAAATACACGAGATAAATATTTACCAGGAATTCGATTCGCCGGTTGAGGCGGTGTGGGAGGCGTTTAATGACCATGCCAGCTTTGGCAAGATTAACGGGCTTGAGGTTGAACGGATTGTTGATAGTACCGACAAGGATAATATTAACGGAGTGGGGTCGGTGAGATTGATAAAAATACCCATGTTGCCATTTGAGGAAACCGTGCGTAAATCGGAAAAATCGAAACTTATTGAATACCAGGTAAGCAGGGGCACCCCGCTGGACCATCACTATGGTAAAATGGTTTTTGAAAGCTTGCCGGGCAACCGCTCATCACTTAATTATTCAATTTCTGTTGGTTCAAAAATTCCATTGATTGGTTGGGTTGTGAAAAGCGGTTTACAAAAGGGAATTGCTGGTGGCCTGAGTAAATATGCTGCCCGACTGAAAAAATGAGTTGTTGGCAATAGCATTAACTGCGGACAAAAGTTAGTAACTTGTTTTTAGGGTTATATAAGGACGATATAATTTCGTCCTTATCGCCATGAACAGGTTTGCCGCTTTGTTATTAGTTATTGTTGGATTGGCAGTGTATCCGTTTCGGTTATGTGCACAGGCCCCGGCCAATGGCGCACCCAAACTGCTCAACCTTGATTCGTTAAGTGCCGATGACCAGGCACTGTTGATGCAATACCAGGATTCGTTTAAAAATGATTTATACGATTTTTTGGATGTTTTTGCCAAGCCGGGCAAAAATCAAATTGATACTTCGGTTTATGATATGGATAGAAGCTCGCATACGGAGGTATCGCTGGGCTTTGTTAGCCGGCAATTGATAAACGGCAGGGTGATAGCCCTTAGCACAACCAAAGGCAAGTTAATTGCGCTGTACGGAGTGGGTTTTTATCCGGCCGTTGCCTATTATCATAAATATGGTTTTTACCTTGAATTAAGCACCACTTTTTATACTGACTATGCAATTGCCCATGCAACACCGGTGCCGGTTGTAAGCCCCTCGGCAGGGTATGCGCATACATTTTTTAAGCGGTGGTTACTGGGTGCCAGCTATACACGCACGTTTAACACTTATGGAAGTGCGGAATCGCGACTGCTGCTGAACAACACCATGACGTTTACTTCATCTGTTGATATTTGGAAGAAACTGATATTCACCTCGTGTTTTTCTACTTACTGGAGTACTGACCGTAGTGCCGGCTTGCCTGCCGATGAAAAGCTATCGACGGAATTAGTGCTGTCGCTAAAAAAGGTTTTTACCTTTTACAAGTTTTTAGGGGCGAAGGAGTTTTCGATTACCCCGGCATTGAATTTTTATTTTGCCAATGATAACCGCACTTATATAACCGCGCTAGCAGTAAGCGACGTAAAGAAGGATGTGAAAAAGGATACCGTTGTAAGGACGCAGAACGTAAACGATTTTTTCGGGTTCCTGGACCTTGAACCATCGGTGGATTTTGATTGGCGGATAAGGAATTTGGATATTTATTTTACTCCTACGCTTGCTATCCCCTTTAATATTTTTTATCCGGGTAAAGATGAAAGGGCATTGAACCCAAAGGTTTACAGATTTTATGCGCAGGCGGGTATTAAATACCTGTTTAATGTAAAGAGAAAAGGGGTTATTAACGCAAAAGTTTCGGATTCGTTAATGGACTAAGCACCAGGGCGTGGCCGCTATTGGCAATTGTTTTCCTTCAGGCTGGCGGCAATCTTTTTAAGGTCATCTTTCACCTTTTCGTAGCTTTCTTTATCGCCCCATGAGTAAGAAAGAATTTGATAGAAATAGTTAGGTGTTTCGGCAATTGTTTCGAGGTAATAAATTTTAGTCTTTTCTGCCTCGAGGAAGCAACTTGCTTCGGCTTGCACAAAAGTTATATTGCCCACCTTAAACGTTTTTGACTTTGAGATATACCTATCCTGTTTGTCTTGCAAAAAAGTTTTCATCAGGTAATCAAAATACTCTTGAGCCGAAGAAAATTTGAGGCTTTCCAGTTCGAGATTTTCTTTACTCTCCTCCAGAACCAAAGTCGCAGCTTCCTTCGTCAAGCCCTGATATTGGGATGAAGCGGCTGCATTGAGGCCAGTTGTTTTAGTCATGTACTCGGGTACAGAGATGGTGTACACATGGCCAACCGTATTTTCTTTAAAAGTTTGGGCATTGGCAGCTTGCATTGCTGCCATAAGTACTGTAATGGAGAAGATTGAAATAAAAGCGTTGCGATACCTGATTTTCATTTTGCCGTTTTTGAGTGATTGCTTTATTGGGTTAATTACCAAACCCGCGTAAAGCTAAAATAATATTGATGGACACAAAACCCCGAAATGACTTGCAGCAAGCATAACGAAAAGCGCCATGCTCCCGCTTGCCCGGAGGTTATTAACATGCGTGAAATTGTTATTTATGAAAACAGCTTATCTTGATAATAAATCAGCAAGCAAAAATAACCAGGATAAAAAACGAACATGGCAAAACCCATATACCACGATTCGAAAGTATTAGAAATAAGTGACCTTTCGCCTAACACCAAACACTTTGTAATTGAAGTAGATAGGAAAGTACCGTTTAGTTTTAAAGCAGGACAGTTTATTATGCTTGACCTGCCTATTGCATCGCATATAACAAACAGAAGTTACTCAATAGCCTCGGCCCCGCGAACGGATAATACGTTTGATTTATGCATTGTTTTGAAACCTGAGGGCCTTGGCACTCCATATCTTTTCAACGAGGTTAGTGTAGGTTCTACGCTAAAAGTTTCAGACCCGCTTGGCAAGCTTACGATTCCCGACCCAGTAGATACCGAAATTTGCTATGTATGCACCGGAACCGGTATAGCGCCTTTTCGCTCGCACATTTTTGATATGGTAAACCGCAACATTCCACATCAAAAAATATACCTCATTTTCGGTAACCGAAAAATTGAAGATATACTTTACTGCAAGGAGTTTGAGGAACTTGAAAAGGTGAATCCTAATTTCAAATTCATACCGGTTTTATCGCGGGAAAACCCGGACAACTGGAAGGGACGGACGGGATATGTGCACCCGATTTATGAAGAACTATACGCAGATAAACGGCCGGCGCGTTTTTACATTTGCGGGTGGCACAATATGCTAAGCGATGCCCGCCACCGGATTGAGGCCATGGGCTACCATCGCAAGTTTATAAAATTTGAGGCCTACGATTAAGAGATTCATTTCAGGTCCAAAACAAAATGATGACTGGCCAGATGAAAACCTTTATTGAGGTATAACCTGTGTGCATTATAACGCTCTTTTTGGTAACCTGAATCGAGGTGAACATTCTCGCAGCCCTGCTGCTTCGCATAATCAATCATAAAATCGAGCAGAGCACCTGCATAACCTTTACCCCGTTGTTGAGGCAGACAAATCAAATCATCGACATATAAATTTTTGCCCCGGTAGAAATAGTAATTGATACGGAAAACCGCTATGGCCGGGCTATCGGTGGCACCCGGTTCATCTACATAAATCATTTTAGCGCCTTCGCTTAAAAGCAGGCTAGCTTTTTCGAGGTACGCATCAAGCCCGATGTGGGGCCTTAATTCTAAAACTGCAGCGCGGCATTTAAGCAGTTGCTCATCGGTATTTGCAAATTCTATTTTCATCAGGTGAAAATAAAAAACCGCGGGTTATCGCGATGTGGGTTCCATTTCTAACCTCGTTTTATCCTCTGCAAATTTTATACTATAATTGCAACCGTTGACTTTATTTTCTAGACTCAATTAATTAATCACCCCACATGAAAAAAATTATTACGCTGTTATTTGCCTTTTTACTGCTGTGTGCCTACCAGGGTTCATCGGCACAATGTGTTATTGATAGCACAGATACCGTGGTAGGTATAACCCCCGATACTACCCCTTGCATTATGCGCGGGCAAACTTTTGGTTACGCTTACCAGGTGCATATTCCGGCTTCTACCACATTTGGCCCATTTCCGGTAACCATTGATTCGGTAAAGCTAGATAGCATTACAGGTTTACCGAACGGAGTTGTGGTGACAGGTACCCCTTCAACCGGAGTGATACCGGGCGGTGGCAATGGCTGCCTTTGGATTTCGGGGATGACCAACGATCCTGTAGGGCCATATAGTCCTACGTTCAATCTTACAGTCTGGTACAACTCGAGTTTTGGGGGGGCCGGCGTGGCAGATACAACCCTTGCTGACCTGGGATATTACTTTACCATTAATGTTTGCGGGCCGCCACTACCGGTTGCGGGCTTTTACGGAACCCCACAAAGTGGTTGCGGCGGTAGCGTTACGACGCACTTTACTGATACATCGAGCCTAAACCCAACCAGCTGGAGCTGGACATTTGCAGGTGGCACCCCTCCCACTTCAACTCAGCAAAACCCGGTTGTTACTTTCTCGACAGCAGGCGCGCACACAGTTACGCTTGTTGCTACGAATGCAAATGGCAGCGATAGTATTGCAACTGTAGGGTATATTAATGTTTACGGAGCCGGCCCATCGGTTACTATGCAAACCACCCCGGCTACAGGACAAACAACGGCCAATGGAACCGCCATCGCATTTGCAGTTGGTGGCTCGCAGCCATATACTTATAGCTGGAATAACGGAGCAATGACTGCTATTGATAGCAACCTGTTACCGGGTGTTTACCACGTAACGGTTAGCGACTCGCACAACTGCCCGGGTGTTGATAGTATAACTGTTACCTATACAACCGGTATTGCGCCATTGAGTACCGACATGGTTGTAAAAATATATCCTGACCCTGCTAATGATTATTTAAATCTTGCGTGGAGTGCTAAACCGGATGCCGACGTTACCATCAGTGATTTAAGCGGTAAGGTAATTAAGCGCCTTGTTGCTACCGGGGCCGCCCTAAGCACCCTGGATATTCATGAACTGACTTCGGGAATTTATATCATAAGCATTACCGATAAGCAAACTATGCAGGTTCAATCGATCAGGTTTTCGAAGTTTTAAAAAGCTTTAGTATTTACATATTTAAAAGTGCCGCCTCTTTATCCGGGGAGGCACTTTTTGTTTATTGGATAAGGGTTATTTTTGAGTATGTTGCTGCGTTCTCGCATAGCGCCTACACCGAGTGGATACCTGCATATAGGCAACGCCTTTAACTTTGTGTTTACCTGGCTTTGGGTACGAAAAAAGGGTGGAAAACTAAGGTTACGTATTGATGACCGGGATACGGTACGATCGAAACCGGAATTTATTGAGGATATTTTTAGAACCCTTGATTGGCTTGGTTTAGATTGGGATGAGGGCCCGCAAACGCCGGATGAGCAGGAAAGCACTTATTCGCAGGCCCGGCGAGGCGAACGTTATGATGAAGTTGTTGAAGCACTTATTAAGAGCGGCAAAGTGTTTGCCTGCCAGTGCTCGCGCAAAGTAATACAGGCGCATAGTTGCGACTGTCTGGCGCGGAACCTGCCGTTGAATTATCCTGACACAGCACTGCGGGTTGTAACACCTTTGGAGCCGGTAGTTGTACAAGATTTGCAAGCAGGACAGGTAGCGGTGACCCTGAATACTGAAATGAAGGACTTTGTGATAAGGCGACGCGATGGTATAACGGCTTACCAGCTTTTCTCGTTAATCGACGATATTGATTTTGGCATTAACCTGATTATACGCGGTGAAGATTTGTTGAGCAGTACGGCCGCACAATTGTACCTGGCCTCGTTAATGAGTGATACCGGTTTTGAGAAAACCCAATTTTATCACCACATGCTGGTGTATGATGAGCAGCATAACAAGCTTTCTAAATCGGCGGGGAGTTTATCGCTTAAAACGATGCGGGAGCAGGGTGTTTCGAAAGAGAAGTTCTATTTGCAATTGAGTGGTATGATGGGATTGAAGCATCCAGGGAACTCGTTACACGAATTGCTGACATTGCCAGATGCTTTGAATTTTATTTAAAAATTGGGCTGGGTGTAAACCCTTTCCGTTGCTCGACATATGCTAAAGGGGGGGTGGTCATTTTAGGGTAAAAATTTGCTTAATAAATTGATAATCAACATTTTACTATTTTTACTTTGTCCACCCCCCCTGGGTTTTTAACTGAGGTTGGGGGATGGCTTTTTGAAAAAGTATACACTTTTTGAAATTTTGAATTTTGGGTTTTTCGGTATTAACTGAGCGCCGTTTTGGACGTCAATTTTGTTAATTTTTTTTAAGCACCGAGAACTCAATAATCCTTTTTAAAACGAAACCGTAATAAATTTGCAAGCGTTTTAAAAATCAATTTACTGATGCAATTAACTGATTTGAGTTGCTACAATAAATGGATAACAACCCGGTACCTTGAACCGGGGGAGGGTACTTTGCCCAATCAATTTTCATCAGCTAAAGGTTCGGCAAAGGCCCTGATACCTTCAAAACTGATCACTTTTATTCTTAGCAAACTAAGACCGCCAACCGCTTAAGATTTTACCCCCCTCTTTTCATTTTCGATTCAAAATATTGCTAAACGAAATAGTCGGCCTTTCCATGCCGTATTTGCACGAAACCAACATAACAAAACCTTAAATCAATAAAACACAAAACATATGAATACTAAAATTACAATGGCATACTTTAGATGGTGCATGGCATTCATCGCATTTTTACAAATCGCATTTTTAGATGCATCGGCTCAAAAGAGCAGCTATAAAGATTCGGTGGTTTTCAATTTTAAAGCAGGTGAGCAAACGTGGATTGTGCCCAAAGAAGTTACATCGGTACATGTTGATGTATATGGAGCACAGGGAGGCGGAACGAAAGGAGGCAAAGGGGGCCGGGTTACCAGCGATTTAAAAGTTACGCCCGGAACAAAGCTATTGATTAATGTTGGCGGACAAGCTACCGGTACAGAAGGAGGACATAACGGCGGAGGAAAGGGATGTGGTAACGGATATGGCGGTGGTGGTGCCAGCGATATAAGAATAGGTGGCCCAGGGCTTGAGGCACGCGTTTTAGTTGCCGGTGGCGGCGGTGGCAGCGGCTATGGCGGTTTTGGTGGTGCCGGTGGCGGCCTTACCGGTGGCGATGGAAAATATACTGATGATAACAGCAACTTAGACCATGTTGCAAAAGGAGGAACCCAGGAAGCCGGTGGCCCAGGTGCACGCGCCTATTTTAGCAAGGGCGGAACCGCAGGTAATGGCGGCGATGGCATTAATAGTAATGGGCAATGCAGCAATGGCGCCATGGGCGGTGGCGGCGGTGGCTATTATGGTGGTGGTGGCAGCGCAGCAGGTGGGGCAGGCGGAGGCAGCAGTTACGCCAATAGCAACAATAGTAACGTTGTTCATCAGCAGGGTGTACAGGAAGGAAACGGAAGAATAGTGATTTACTGGTAACGGGAATCTTTAAAGCATAGCGGGCATTACGTGCCCGCTATTGTTTTTGACACAATCGCATCCAAAAACTCATTTACTTTTTAAAGTGCCGAACAATACATCGAAAACTGGATAAGTAATGTTAAAGTTATACTTGTCCATCTCCTTTATGTCGTGGTGTTGAAAATGGAGACGGCGTAAAAACTTTAAGCCGGGGATATTATATACAAAGTGAGTTTCGGGTAAGTGATAAGCCAGGTGTAGCCATTCGTAATTGAGATAGTAAACCAGGGTGGTGGCCACATAAAACATGGCTGCGTTGAGCGAAAAGAAATGGTATATGGCCAGTGCAGCGGGAAGCACGAAAAAGAGGGAAAAGAAAACGAGCAGCACCGGTGGGAATAAAATGATTTTAAAGTCGTTGGCGCTATCGCAATTCATTTGCGCGTTGGTAAAAAAGTGATGGTGTTGCAGGGTGTGCCTTTTAAAAACAGCTTTAAGTGCAGTATAGCGGTGGTGCATAGGGTACCGGTGCCCGAAGTATTCGAACATATTGGTGTAAAGAAACGTTAGCGGGATTACCAGGAACTGTTTTAAAGTTGGGTGATGAATATTTAAATCACAAGTGATAATGCCAGCCAAACACCAAAGGTTAATAAAGGTAAGGTGCAGTTTACCCGAGTAACCATCAGTAATAAACTCCGCCCTAAAACGCTGCCTGAAAATTTCAACCTGATCCATGGTTTCTTTAATTCGAACGCAAATTAGGAAAAGGCTGCCAATTGGTTTTTGGGCCTCAATCAAACATAATTGGCTATACTTGTAGGAAATCAAACCCGCTTACATGCTTAGCTACATCAATGATATTATTACCCGGTTTGGGGGCAGGTACTTTGGCAGCGAGCAGGAAAAGCAAGCCCAGCTTTATACGGCGGACATCCTTCGCAAGTATTGCGATAAAGTGGGGGTTGAAGAGTTTCAATGTGCTTTAGAGGGGCATTTTCAATCCTTAAAAATATTCTGCCTGGTTTATGTTTTGGTGCTGGTGTTAATGAGGGTTGATGTGCGCATTGCGGGGATAGTAGGTATTCTGAACACCATACTTTTCTTAGGCCATTTTGTAACGTACCGGCACTGGCTGGACTTTCTGTTTCCAAAAAAGACTTCATGGAATGTAATTGGTGATATTGAACCAACCGGTGAAGTGCACGACACCCTGATTGTTGCCGGGCATATTGATAGCGTTAAGGAATTTAAGTGGTGGTACCGGTTAAAACATACCGGCGCCATACTAAGTGTTTTGGCAGGATTCGTGTTACCAATATTTGGGTTGTATGCGTTTTTTGCCATTTTTATACATGCCGCCTGGTATACGTATGGTTGGTGGTTTTTTGCATTGCTTACGCCGGTGTTAATTGTGTTTTTTGATATGCATGGGCCAGATGTAGTTAACGGCGCATCGGATAACCTGACTGGAGTGGCCATGGCGGTTGAAATGGCCAAGGTGTTTTCGGAAGACAAGTTAAAGCACACGCGGCTGCGCCTGATAAGTTTTGGTGCCGAGGAGGCCGGGCTACGCGGAGCGTGGGCTTATGGTAAACGGCATAAGGAACAACTGCTAAAAGAGAAGGCGTTTTTGTTCAATATTGACACTATTAAGGATGTTGAACATTTAACCATTGGCACCAGCGAGGTGAATACCCTGGTTTTCTACCAACAAAAATATATTGACATGGTAGAGCAGGCCTTTATTGCAACAGGGGTTGCAGTTAAGAAGCTGCCATTAAGCGTGGGAGCATCGGATGGGTCGGCTTTTCATATACTGGGCCTACCGGCTATTTGTGTAATTGGTATGGACTCGGGCAAACTTGACCCCGCTTACCATACGCGGCTCGATGTTATTGAATGCATCAATCCACAAGCGCTTGAGGCCCTGAAAAAAGTGCTGATACGGTTTGTTAAAACATGGGATGATAAATAATTGTAAGAGATAGTGAAATGGTGGTTTGACATTTTCAATATTTTCCTATTTTTATTTTAAACAACGATTCAAAAAATTAAACATCATGAAAAAATACGCTCTGCTCCTCCCTATTATTATTTGCGTTCTGTCTTTAACCGCACAGGATGTTAAGCCGGTTTTCGGAAGCCCTTCGGTAGTATGGTATGGTATGGATTTTACCAAACTTAAAATGATAGGATTTAAAGATGAGTCGCCACACACTATTCGCGACACGTATTTTAAAGATTGGAATGCAGTTACGTTGAACATAGATATGGCCAAGGTATTCCATAAAAATACCGTTGCCAATGATGTTAAAGGAATAACCCAAATAAACAGCGCCCGCGAAACTGATGCCCTGCTGGCTGATGCCGAAGTTGAGTTAACCAAAGCCAATATTGCCGAAGAAGTAAAACTGTTGCCGCCAAGCCAACAAAAGAAAGGACTTGCCGTTGTGTTTATAGGCCAAAGCTTTAATAAAACCACAGACCTTGCGACGGTTCATGTAGTATTTTTTGATATAGCTACCCGCGAGGTATTGTGGTCGAAAAAAGTAACCGCAAAATCAAGTGGGGGTTCTACTTCAAAAGCATGGGCAGGGGCGATGAAGACCATCATCAGCAACATTGAGAAAAAGGATTTTGCTGCCTGGAAGAAGGAAGCGAATTACTAGTGTTTGCCCTGAACCGGCAAAGCAGAGTTGCATCATGCTTTGCGGCTTTACTTTTTACCTTACTTACTACTTTACCGGCATTTGCCAAGCAGCAAATAACCATTAAGAATCTTTCGGCCAAAACCGGCCGTTACAACGATGCTGCTGCCTTAATTTTAAAGTATGATGTTACCCTCCAAAACTCGCTGAATGAGTTGGAAGGGGTGGGCGATACCATCGATTGGTACACTATCAGCATTTTTTTTGAAGATAACGGACAAGTTATGACATCACAGGGGTTTGCCAAGGTTGGCGACTCGTTAGGTAGATTAACTTTTGAGGATAGATTAATACCGTTTAGCAAGGGAAAGGTATATGCCGGCCAGCAGGCCCGCCTGCCTTTGGCAGCCTTTGCTTTGGATGAAGGCGCCCATTGCCTGCACGTTTCTTTTACGGTGCGGGATAACCGGGGTAAAGAGGTTGCCTGCAATTTTAAAAGCGATAGTTTCGATATTATGATTCCACGGCGCATAAAGCTTAAGCTGGCCGTAAGTTCGATTTTGGTTTCGGATACCGATTTTCATGGAGAGACATGGGATGCCTACTTATTCAACTACAACAGCTCTAAACCCGAAGTATTCTGGACAACCGTGTTAATGGGCGAGCGGTTAAACTTTTCTAACTATACCAAAAACAGTTTTACCTATAGCGACCCGGATGGACTGGACGATTTTGAGTTTAGCATATGCAAGGGTGATATATTCTACATTAAGGTTTATGACTTTGATATTTTGAGCCGTAACGATTTTATTGGTGGCTTAAAGGTTGATATGGCAACCTTTAAGGATACGGGTATAGAACACAAAACCAAATTCGACCTTGTTTTAAATATGGATTATACCTTAGCTACCCGTTAGTATTAAACAAAATACTATGGGTAAATGCTATTAATCCTATTTTTACCCGCAATTTAAGAACGGCAGCGGCGTTTATAAGCGCGCATATTCAAAATGGACTATAAAAAATTATTAGAGACCGAAATCAGCTACTTAAGGGCGATACCAATGGATGGTATTGATGAGTTTGCACAAATTATTGCCAACCGGCCCAATGCCAACTATACCAAAGTAATTACCAGCGGCATGGGCAAAGCAGGGCAAATAGCACATACCCTGGCAACCACGCTTAGTTCAACCGGTACCCCATCCTGCTTTCTTCATCCTGCCGAGGCACAGCACGGTGACCTGGGAATAATGACCGAGGGAGATATATTGATAGTTTTTTCTAATTCGGGCAAAACAAGAGAGGTGGTTGAGTTAATAGATTTGGTTCAACATCTTTATCCCGAGGCCAAAATTTTATCGGTTACCGGCGATGCCCAATCTGTTGTGGCAACAAAAAGCAGCAAGAACTTATCGTACGGCCCGGTTGAAGAAATTTGCCCTTTAGGATTGACGCCGACTACTTCAACTACTTGTATGTCGGTAATATGCGATTTGATTGTGGTTGGGGTAATGTCAAAAATCGGATTTACAAAACAGCAATACGCCAAAAGGCACCATGGAGGATATAATGGAGAAAGGTCAAAAAAATAAGCCCCTGCTAATAGCCGGGCCATGCATTATTGAAAGCAGCGAACTTGCGCATCAAATTGCGGCTGAGGTAAAAGCCATTGCCCTTAAACACGGGTTGCATCCTGTGTTTAAAGGAAGCTACCAAAAAGCGAATCGTACATCGCATGGAAGCTTTACCGGTATCGGCCGGAAAGAAGCTTTGCAAATATTGCGCGCTATTCGCGATACAGGAATAGAGGTGATTACCGACGTACATGAAACCACCGATGTAGCTGAAGTTGCTGAGTACGTTACCCACCTGCAGATACCGGCCTTTTTGTGCCGCCAAACTGATTTGGTTTTGAAATGTTCGGATAGCGGCTTGCCTACCAATATTAAAAAGGGACAATTTTTATCGCCCGAGGCTTGTAAATTTGTGGCCGATAAATTCCGTTCGGGCAAAGGTAAAGAGGTTTGGATGTGTGAGCGTGGTTTCTCGTTTGGTTATAACGATTTGATTGTTGATGCCACTTGCATTCCGCGAATAAAAGAAGCAGCTAACTGCCCGGTAATACTTGATTGTACGCATAGTCTGCAAAGGCCAAACCGTAGTAATGGTACCAGTGGTGGTAATCCATCATTGGTTGGTACACTTGCCAAATTCGGATTTGCCACCGGTGCAGATGGATTGTTTATAGAGGTTCACCCTAACCCAAAATCTTCACCAAGTGATAGCGAAAGCATTCTTGAACTTAATGAACTTGAGAAGGTAATTGAAAGCGCTATGAAGATTTACGACGCGGTGTAAGTAAGGCAGCTGCAGGGGACCCTATTCCCGCAGGAATAGTTTTTAGATGGGTTATTTACTGACCCAATTAGGGTTTACTTAGAGTTGAGCCGGCTTCTTTCATTATGTGATAATAATCATGGCAGGAGTTGAGAAACAACATTATCCAGGAATGCTTTAAAGGCGATCTTCATTATGCTAAAAGGGTTGGCCTGAAAGGCTATATAACCTAATACTCTAAAACATACCTTATGCAAATACATATCCAAACAATACCATTTGAAGTAAGCGATGCAATACTTGAAAACACGACTAAAAAGCTTGAAAAGCTAATGCAGTTTAACCAACGTATTGAAAAATGCAATGTCATATTGAAGGAAGAGAAAAATGACAGCAGAAAGAACTTTTTTGTAGAGGTACACCTTATAATACCTAAGGAAGATTTGTTTGCATCTGAAAGGGCTGAAAGTTACCTGCAGGCAGTTGATATGGTAATAGAGGATTTGAAAAAGCAGATTATAAGGAGTAAGGAAAAGCTAGCCCACTAAAAAAGTAAAGGCCTAAATAGCGTCAAATGGCCTCTTGGATAAACGACCGATGGTTAGCCAATGCTATGCCATCGTTTTTTGCATATTGGCTCTTGTCTTTCTTTCTTTTTCAGCCGTTATAATAAATTCGTGTATAATATCTGCCGTGCGGTGCGGTTGCACCATATGAAAGAGGTGCTCGCGAAACAGGTCCGTCTCATTTTCGTTAGTAACGTCTATTACTTCAATGTTTCTGCCCTCATAAATACGCGGCACATATTTTGCCACACCATCGCGCTCACTCTTCAAAATCAGCACCGGTATATTTTGCCGGGGTACATTTATTAACCCGCGTTGATCGTCAAACTGCTTGCTCTCTTCAAGCGCCGAGTGGGTTTGAATGGCAAACACTTTTGCCGGTAACCGGTTAAGCGCCCGCTCAATAGGTATCCGGTTAAGTTGTGGTAGCGAATCCATATTAGTCATCAGGTAAAGTATCCGCTCTTTTGCCGCAGCCCATATCCTGTCGCGAAACGAACTTTCGCCACGTATAAGCCATTCCGAAAGCCAAATGCCGCGTTTCCGCACTCCTGCTTTTGTGTCCAATGGTACAACCCGCCTTAAAGTATTGGCAACTGTTTTGGCGCCAAGTCCGCTCGTAGCATTCAGCGCAGGCAATATTACAGTATCCAAAAAACCAATAAACGCATGTTTCGATTCCTCGCCAAAAAACGGGTTCGCTCCGATACGCCCGCGCAGGTGTTTTTTGATTGCCGGGTAATCACCCAGCTTACTGTCAATCATCATAAAATAGATATTGCCCATCGAGTGATCGAATATGTAAACCGAATGGCCGCGCGAGCCAAAATATTCAACCACCGCCTCTATATTGTGCGCAATGTGCAAGGAGTAATCGGCGGGTGGCAAATCGTTGGGTATAGAGCCATAATGCATTGCCGCAGCTATGTATTGATGTGAAGGCATGCTTGCAAGCAAGCCATCAAACGAATTTAGGCCCAGAAAACCGTGAACAAGAATCACTACCGGAAGTTTCTCCTTAGCATTTTCGTTATACGGCGTGGCAGTATCAACACGAATTACGCTGGGCCCGTAAGGTGTTTCGCGGCTTATCTCAATCTGCGGCCAGGTAAGGGCGCGGTCATCAATAAAAACGGTTAGGCGCTTTTGCACATTGGGCAGAAAGCGCAAAAATCCGGGGCTTTCATTTATCCTGGCATCAACAGCATATAGCCATGCCAGCGGACGTCTTTTGTCGGCCTTAGTAGCCAAAAACGCTATCCGCTTTGAACACAACAGAAAATATGGGGTACCGGTAAGCTCTTTTTCCCGGGCTGTAGTAACTACGGTAGCAATATCAGTAGATTCAAATGTTTTCGACCTCCGTTCAATAGCCGCTACCCGGCCGGTTGAATCGCTCGATAAAAACACATAATCAAAACCCTCTTTATCGTGTTCTTTAAGATATGCCGCAACAGACTGATTAAAATCCGCCGCATAAGCCTCCAAGCTTTCGCGGTTAAAATTATAGCCAATAATTTGCTTACGGGCAATAAGCCCTTTGCGGAAAAGCTTTTTAATAAACTCACCCGCGTCCATAATACCCCCCAAGTTACGTTGGCGTGCCATAGGCGAACTAACAAAAGTGTAAAATATATTTTGCGGATTTTTTAGCTCATCATAATGCTCGAGTATATACCGGTAAGCACCCGCCGGCGACTTACCGTGCGAAAGACCCACCATAAATGTCTCCCCCTTTTCAAGAGTCCGGTTGGCATGTTTAATAAAATCGGTACCAACTGCTTTTTC
>Ga0206832_10071_pt1 | contig 26698 bp, 25 predicted proteins | sample Alteio_BWOrgCont_74_FD_152896 | JGI IMG/M metagenome (GOLD analysis project Ga0206832, IMG submission 152896) | Enriched cells from forest soil in Barre Woods Harvard Forest LTER site, Petersham, Massachusetts, United States -... | ecosystem: Environmental > Terrestrial > Soil > Temperate forest >... | reverse complement strand
CTCGCGGCCTCGACGGACGTTCCGATTAATTTCCGCAATGCGAACGCTGTCAAAGCTGCGCTCGATAAACGTGATGAAGCCAGAGAGCGATGCCTTTTTATAATTCGAAAGACCCTGCGCGACTTGGGCCTGTGGTCCGCAAAAGATGGATTCAGAGTGGACGTACTGGCACAGTGCCAAGTTCGTCGGCCCCTTAGCGCCTTCACCATCGAGAAGATTCTGGAGGGTCAAGCTACAGATGATGAGCAGATTCGAATTTTGGCCGACCTAGTCGCGGCGATAAAGGCGATTGATGATTCTCTGGCCGCAGCCGGGGGGTTAGTGGTTGAGGACGACATACCTCATATTCGAAAGACCCTGGCCCAGGAATATCAGGCCGTGTCCTCCCCCGCTCCGCCGTTCGTTCAAAATTCCAGAGTGTGATGAGTACAACGCGACTGTCTTTTGGCAGCGTGCAATTCTTGGAATAATTCACAGAAGTGAATTTAAAGGAAGCAGTTTATGGAATCTCAAACATTGACAGGGACAATTACGTATTGGAACCCTGCTCGGAAGTTCGGCTTTATCGAATCAACTGTGCCTGACCCTAATGGGTATGGCTACTTTATCGAACGGTACTTCTTGGTTCAGACGCAAATTTCATTCTGCGGAGTGAAAGAACTTAAGAATGGCAGCTTCGTAAAATTCATCCGAAGCAATAAACCGCCACGCAGCAAAGGTCATTTGCCGTTTGCCGCTCGGGTCTACATATTCGAATCGGAACAGCAGGCCGAAGAAATTGACCGGCTGATGGCTGCTCGCAAGCAGGATGCTGCTCCGAACCCATCAAGCAATGGGGATACAAACTAATGAGCCCCATGACCAACAATATTATCGATGCGTCTCTTGACGCACGGTACGGTGTCGAGCCAACAACCGCTGAGTCGAAGCCAGGAGTAACCGAACCGCAGTTGGCTGAGACGGGCGTTTCGATTGCGGCCGAACTTATAGAAGATGACATTGCTTCCATTCGACAAAAATTGCGAGAGACAGAAGCCGAAGTTAAGCGACAGTCGCAGGAGCCTGCATCGCAGGCGGCATATCCACCTGAATTAGCGCCGCTCGTCGCATCAGGTCATGCTGTCTACGATTCTGACCGTAAGAGTTGGATGGTAAAACGATGTTATGTCTGTGGCAGTTGGAACAAAGAAGAATGCTGCGGACAGCGCACTAAACCACTACCGGCAGCATACGGTACCGAATTATCCAAAGCGGGTCGCCAGGCTGTGGGGCTTGAACCGCCGTCTCCGCCAGAGAAACCAAAAACACCGGAGCAGATAGCCGAACAGCAGGCCGCATCGTGGGCCGACATGCCATGGTGGAAACATTTCCGTAGCGTTGATGAACTGGAAGGCAGCGGAAATGTCGAATTCCTAATCGAAGGCTTTCTGATGAAGAACGGGGTTACCTTCTTTGGTGGTCCCGCAGAAGGGGGTAAATCCCTCGTTGGCATGTCTACTGCTAAGGCGCTTGTTACAGGCCAACCGCTGTTTGGAAAGTTCAAGGTGGTAGAGACGGCACCAGTGTTATGGCTCGCGGCCGAAGGTAGCGACAACGGATTGAAGATTCGCTGCAAGGGCTTTCGCATCCCGAATGATAAGGCCAAATTTATATCTCGTACCTTGAGTCAAGGTCCAATGTTCGGGCTCGATGATGACCATATCGAAAAGTTGGTGCGGAATATGGAGCCTGTAGTTGTTTTGGAGACGGCGGTTAGATTTGGAGAAGGGGATGAAGATAGCGCCGCTGAGACCAACAAACTAGCAGGAGCCGTCTTTCGCTTACTTACCTATGGTGCTCTGGCTGTTATCGCATTCCATCATTCTCGAAAAGACCTTAGAGATAAGGGGGTCACTTTGGAGACTGTTCTCAGAGGCTCTGGTGACTTTGGGGCTATGGCAGACGTGGTCATAGCCGTGACCCGAGATGAGAGACTTTATCGTGGGGGCGACGGGCCGAACCAGATAGAACTGAAATGGGTCAAGGGGCGAGATTTTAGCTCGCCGCCAATACGCCTAGCAGTAACCGAAAAAGCGCCAGAAGATACGCCGATAACGGCCATGTGGAAACCGGGGCTCATCTCGTGCATTGACCAGGGCGGAGACCTTAAGTGGATTGATAGGGATGCCGTTCGGGTTGCCGCTGAAGTGGCTGACCAGGCCAAAACCGATAGGCTCGAACAAATGGTTTGGCAGAATCCAGCAGTAACTTCGGAAGACCTAGCCAAGGCAATAGGCCAGCCAAAATGGGCGGTTAAGGCTGCTCTCAAAAAGATAGGCTATTCGAAACCATCGGGTAGACCTAAGAAGGGTCAACCGAACCTGTGGACGAAGTCCGTTCCAGGGGTCGAGCCAAGGTGTGAAGCTGCCTGATTCGGTTGGGATTCAGTTGAGATTAAATATTCAGAATTGGTCAAAATAAATATTGGTTGGTGCTTCCCTATAGGGAAGAGCACTCAACCGAATATTATTTTCATTGATTCGGTTGATAATTCAGTCGTCAACCGAATCTCGATTCTCTGACTCTGCTAGGCATTTCCTTCTGATTGGCGTTTATCGATGGAAAGATGGCATTTGGCGTGACTTTGTTCGTAATCGATTGGTAAATCACCGCTTAAGTGCGAAATCGCATGAGTGTGTAACGTGACTGACGGCCATTTGACCGCCAGAGCCCTTCGGAGCCGAACGCAGTAGGGTCCCGGCTCCTGCGGCTCTAATTGAATCCTGGCCGTTCCTGTGGGTCTACAGGCTTAATGCTGCAGCAGTTCCTGGCACCAAGGGAAGGCGCAATGTGTGGCCGTCTTTCAGGTCGCCGGTTGAAATGATTCCGAAGAACACAGGTTCAGGATGAACACTTTCGCCGGTTGCAACTTCAATGCCCCCAATCCGGTGCTCTAAGGGGTTCGATTTTTGTGCATGATTTGGATTCTGGAACACCCTCCGGGCCAAGAAAACCGTGCAACCGTTCGGGAACCGAAGTGAGCCTAGACCTGGAGCCGCAGGAATTTTTCGGGCCGCTGTCCCTGAGTTGAAAAGCTGTACAGATTGAAAAGGTTTTTGGGTCCCATCCAGGAGTCCCAAACGCTTCGACGCCATACGGGACGCCCCCAGGCGTCGAGCCCCGCCGTAATTGCGACGGCCACGCTGTTGAGCCGATTTTCGTAAGTTTTGTTACACCCCGACTGGTGACGCCGGTCGGTTCTAGGAGAAATACAAATGCCTGATGAAATTCAAAATGTAGTTGAACCTGAAGCTACAGATGTTGCTGCGGAGATGACCGCAGAAGAGGAGGAGAAAGGGCGTAAGCGCAAAGCGGCGGCTCGTACCCGCAAATGGAGAGAATCACATCCGAATTACTCCCCGAATTACTACAAGCTCCACCGGTCTCAAGCAGCCAGAGAAAAAGAAGCAACCGCAATCGAGGAGTTTTGGCAAGGCGTCGAGCAACTTCGTAACTGGACCGAATCTCTGTTCGACTTCAAAGCCGCTGAATACCAGTTCATGGCAACCGTCCTGGCTGTTCTTTTGGCGGACTGCGTGAAATACGTCGATGGCAAACCAAACGCCATCGGTTCCGAGGAGGATTTCGTTGCGATATCTGGCGACATCGAAGACTTCACATCCGCGTGGTTTTTCTTGGCTGAAGGATTGGCTCGGAAGACTAAGCGTACAGAAAGAACTTCACCACCGCAGCGCGGTCCTCGAATCGTCTCCGAGTGGTCAGCATTGATGGAAGCCGGTCTCATTGGTGAATATCTCGGCAAGGTACAGGCAAAGCTCCAATCTCTCGGGTATCCAATTGGCCCAGACCCGGATATGAACCATGAGACGAACATTGTCCATTACCTTATCGACCCTCTAAACCGGTGCTCTGATTTCGCTTCTCTGCTCGTAGAGAAGGCCAAGCAATGCGTTTACAAACCGTGTAAAGGCTCGACGGTCGATTGCACGGAACTGTCGAGCAAAGAGGCTCGTGAAGTCTTACGAGAACTTGAAATTGTCACACCGGCAGTTGTGGATGCACTTATAGACCAAGCACCCAACATAACGCGAGAAACCGGCCTGCCAGCCAATGAAGATTTGTTCCGCTACGGTCCTCCATTCCTTCTAGCGGCTGCTCGATGGGATATGACGCCTGCTTTTTACAACAAGATACGGGGCGCACTGGAAGAACAATCGCGGAAAAGGCAAGCGGAGTCTCCAGCCGCAACATAGGCCGGGTGCGGAGCCCCAGGCCGTCCTGGTCCCCATCGAGGCGACTGGGCACCGTAGCGTACAGATTTCCTACAAAGTTCCAGGTTTCCAGATTCCAGGGAACCGGGCCGTCCTGAGACCCGGACGGTTCGATATTCGAGCAGGAGCAGCCTCGACCTGTTCCACAAATAACATGAGAAGCATAAGGAGAAGTCATGAAAGATAGTTTTGGATTAGAAGAGTATTTGGACCCCCCAGCCATTGCTGCGATTGAAGCAGCCGAGGATGGATTGGAGACGTACCAACTTGCGTCTTTCAGTTTTCACAATCCGAAGCTTGGCATTGGCAATAACCAAGCCAACCGTCAGTTGTTGCGTGAAAAACTTCGAGAGAAGAACCTTCGATTCACCGAGGGAAATATCGCCCAACTTTTGAACGATGAGCCTGCTTTTCTTGATTCTCTAGCGCGAACACCGGAACTCCGAACGAATGTGGTTCGAGTCGAAGCCGATTTGCGCAAAGAATTGATTCAGAAGCTTACTGAAGCTGGCGCATCGAATGAATTTTTACATCGAGACCAAACTTCTAATCTTCGATGGGTAGACACGAGACCCGTCAAAGAGCTAGAGGACCTTTTGGCACGAATTGAAGCGCGAGCGGGGTATCAGTTGATGGACAAGAAGACTCTCCGGCAAACAGCGCGGCAAGAAAATGCAGCCCGACATCCTGAAAGTCAGTATCAGTCTTTGCCGGATGTCATCGTTCGTTCAAATCTGAAAATGTTGGGTTTTGATTTACCGAAAGACCCTGACCTGTTCCCCGATGGAGCACCGTTTGCCAAGTACGCAATCGAGATGCTGATTAAGGGCGGCGGCTACGACAGACTAAAACGTGTTTTCGGGCTCGACCAAGTCAATGCCCGGCTGAGGGGAGAATAAAATGTCACACGATGCGCGGGAAATAAACGCACGAATTATGTCTACGGTAAAAACTTGGTACGAAACACGCCAGATTGCCCGGTTGCCCAATGAGGATGCCGAGATGATTGACAGCATCATCAAAGGTGCGCTGGATGGGAACTACACGCTTGAAAACTTGGATTATGGCTACAGCATTCTGACTTCTTATCGGAAGTTGCAGGCTCATATCAACCGTCATCTGCAATCGAATCCTGATTTCGATACAGAGCATAACCGGAAGATTCTGAATCAGTGGGCGACTGAGCATCCACAAAGTTCAGCGTATGACTTCAATGTTTTCATTGAAGGTCATAAGTTCGACGGGACATTCGAGTGGAAGATTTCTCAGTCGAAATTGATTCGGATGTTTCCCAACATTACCAGCAAGACGCAAATCGAAGACCTGAAGTTGCAGTTCGGCGCGGCCACAGTAGATGAAGCTTGGAAGGCATGGGAAGCTGCCGTCCACGGTCCAGTTGCTAAGCAACATCACGGCGAAGGTCGCGGTGTCGAGGAAGAGACGGCTCGTAAAGAGACCAGACAGAAACAAAATAATTTCTTTGAACAGTTGAAGGACCGCGCTGCACAGACTCAAGCCGAAGCGATAGTTGCAAACTTCCGGCGAAACAATAACTGGGCCGATATCCAGGACTGCCGCCAAGAGTTAGAGGCAATTAAAGTCTATAAAGTGGACGGCAAGATGATTGATTGGGCTAAGACTATAGAAATGCGGAAGGCTAGAGCCGACCGCCTGCAGCGCGAAGGAGACCGGCTGTGAGCACTTCGTGGGAATCCATCATCGATAGCTGGGGCCCCTGGCCCTCTCTGATGGAGCATTGGGAAGGACCCAATGGCAACCGGCATCGAATCTTGGGATTCTTGAATGCTCGTTATCCAGCCGAACACTTTGCTTCGACGGAAGTGTTCGAGCAACTGATAAATAACGCAGCGGACCTTCGGGCATCGCTGTTCTATACGCAGCCACCCAAACCGGCATCCCTGGCTAACTTTTCTGACGTTCCCGTAAAACAGAAACAACAAACCGCCGTCATCATCGATTTAGTGACGACTCCGCCTGCACCGGAACAAAAGAAAAAGACCAACCCATATGAGGGTTCTGAGGGTTGGGAAGAACGAAAGCAAAGATTAGCACGGGAAAAATCTGAAAAGGATGCAGAGCTTGAGCGGCGCGACCAGCGGCGACGAGAAATTGAAAATCTGACTGCTCAAATTAAGTCAATTCGTCCGTGGTAGGTGGAACAATGAATACACAAATAATCGGTTTGGACTTACTCAAGAAGAATGCCCAGGCAATTTCTCGGCTCACGCAAACAATCAAAGACCGTGACGCTCAGATTGCTCGTTTGAAATCCCAGGTAGCCACGCTAAAGAGTTGGGTCGAGGGTTCCCACATGGGAACAGTCATCGAACGTAGTGACGGCAACCTGCAGTTGTTATCCCCAAGGGAATAAAACACGGCGAATAGCCGCATCAAGGAGATGTACTGTGAACCAAAAAGCATCGTCGTATCGCTCCGTCTACTTGCAGCGCAAGCAAATTACGAGTGGTCCAAAACCATCGTATCGCTCGCACTACTTGCAACGTCTGGCTGAGCAAAAGAAAAAGCAGGGCAGTAAACAAGAAGATTTAACTTAAGGAGAAATCAGATGTCGAAAGATATGGGTAAAGCAGCACCATCGGCAGGTACCACCGACCGAGGGAAAAACAATCGTCATGGGCACGCCTATGGCGCGAAGAGTCACCCGATAAAGTCCTCCAAAGCTGTAAATGCGAAGGAGGGCGGTCCTTCAGCAGTGCAACGAGCCCGAGTTAATTACCTGGGCGATAACGCTGTAAAAATAATGCCCTACGTTCCCGAAGGCGCAGATGTTCCTTTAATCCCTAATAAGCGTCGTGGACATTGGTCGGTTGATTATACAAACGGTGGTTCGCCAAAGCGTATTTCTCACCTGGACGACTAAGTTTGATTTCGGTCTGGTCGAATCTCCCCAGACCGAGTGTGGGGACCCGGAGTGAGCCTCTCGACAAGGCAACTTGACTGACCCACACCAAGTTTTTCCGCTCACTCCGGTTCAACAGCCTTAATCCTCGTGGTTGAACGCAGCTTAAATCCCTGCCCGGTGTAAACGTGGATGAGTCGCCTTGCGAGTCGCAGGCGCATACCGGGGCCAGTGTCAAAAACATTGGCCCTATTTCTTTTTCAAACGAGTTTCGCCGGATTTAGTTCCGGCACAAGGAGAAGTGAAGATGTCGGATACACAAGTGGTACCGGAAGTTACGTTGGAAAGTTTGACGCAGCAAATTGATAAGCTGTGGCGTCGGTTTGATGTTTTTGAAGAGACTGCCGATGAGCTTAAGCACGCTTGGCGTGAATTTAGAAACAGTAATTCGTCAAGACGCGGTCTCGACGGCGGTCGAGGACCAGAAGGTCCGCAAGGCGTGCCGGGGCATGATGGGCGCGATGCAGTTGTAAGAATAATCCAGGCAGACGGCAAGATTCGGATTTTGGACGAGAACGATAAGCTTTGCGCTGAACTTGTCGCAATCCCTGGTCCAGCGGGTAAGGATGGTCGAACCCCAAGAGACGGCGTTGATGGGAAAGACGGACGCACACCTTCTCTCAAAGAACTTGAGCGATTGGTTGCCGAAGCTCTGAAGAGTGCCGCTCTAAAGCATCACGAACAGATTCAATAAAAAAGTTTGGCGCAAGGGGAGCTACCGCACAGTGTGCTAAAGACATCGATATCTAATGGCTCTCGGTCTCAGGGGTTGCGGGAGACATTTAATTTTTAACCAGCAGGGTGCCGCATCGTGGATGTGGGCACCCTCGCCCCTCGTAACTGCGGCGGAGTTTATGCACTAATCTTGTACCTAAATTCCTCACTGTAGATTTTGCATGAGCCCTGCCAACCATCTGTTGTGAGACTCGCTGCGCAGCTTACTTCGACATTCGGTAGCCCATACTCCTGCCGCAGCACCTCACGCACCTTTTTGGTAATCCTCTTCTGGCTCAACTCCTCAAAGCCACGATTCCTTCCCAATCCAGATAGCGATGCACGGTAGCCATTGCGAACAGTTAGTGTCCTCATGTTTTCCCCTTTGATTCAATCGTCTTTCCGCTTCGCTCTGATGTGGTGGTCTCCCGCTAGGAAACTGCGTAATCCGCCCTCCACTTTCCCCCCATTTGTCGGCACGGGACCAAAAAGAGAGGGTTTTTCCTTCATGCGATGGTACCCGGCATATTGAGCTTCAATTTGGCTCGCGTATACAGGCTCAGATGTTTCGAGCACTTCATCATCCTTGCCCAAAATTTCGTAGAACCAAGCCATCTATTTCTCCACCATCTCCGTCAAAGATTCCCGAAGCACCGGCCAGCCGCTTTCCCAATCGTCCAAAACTGAAGCGTTCGTACGCCGGAGAATTGAGGGTGGCAAGATGATTCCGAAATACGCCGACCCAACGGGCTCCCATGTTGAATCAACCACAGAGCCCTCGGCGTCAACGTTCCATGCGTGAAGTACGGGATCAGACTGTAATCCTGTGGCCCATTCTATACGCGACGAGTTCCCAACAGCACCAGATCGATAGGCAATTCACGACAATTTCCCTGGTTAAAGGTTCGGCGGTACTATACCGTGCCGTGTGTAGGAATAAGGGATAAGGCGAGGAAGGTCAGGCCAATTTGACTCAAAGCGTTAGACAGAATTCTGGTCAAGAGCAAATCCCATTTCGGATGCACCCTCGCGTCTTCGCTGCGCTGGGGGCGGACCTTGTCACCAACGATGTTGTCGCAGTTATTGAGCTGGTAAAAAACTCTTATGACGCTTTTGCTACGCGCGTGGATGTGACTTTCGGAAGTTCGACTCAAAGAGGCCCTTATCTTGAGATAAAAGATAACGGGGTCGGAATGGACCGAAAGACAATTGAGGAAGCTTGGTGTGTAGTCGCCACTCCCTACCGGAAGGACCACCCCATCGCTACAAGCGGCAAGAGAACCAGGCGAACTGCCGGGGAAAAAGGGTTAGGACGTTTGTCGGCCGCGAGGTTAGGGAAGAAATTCCGCATGGTGACAAAGTCCGAATCTGATTCGTGTTGGCTCGTAACAGTCGATTGGTCGGTGCTTGCGGAAGAGCAATCACTTGATGAGTGTTTTGTGACGTGCCGACCATACCCGAAGGAATGCCCTTTTCGAGAGACAGGAACTCGTGTCCGCATTTTTGATCTCAATGCGGAGTGGAGCCCCGACCAGATAACCGAACTCGAAGAGAACCTTAAGCGACTGGTCTCACCTTTCTCAAAGGTCCGGGACTTTAGCATCTATCTCACCCCACCTAATACGGAACAGGAAGAGGCGTTAACAACGGAGATAGTCGCTCCAGAGTTCCTTAGCCATCCACCGTATGCAGTTCGAGGGCAGGTGACGGAAGCCGGCGAGGTGAAAGCCCGTTATGAGTTCAAGCCCATTGGACGGGCAACTGGGCGCACGCTCCCCATCCGGCTGGAGTGGTCCGAGATTTATAACAACTCAGAAATAAAGGCCAAACTTCAACAAAAATCTCCAGACTGCGGACCCTTCAGTTTCGAGATTCGGGCATGGGATATCGATGCTGAGAATGCACGAGAAATCGCCGAGCATTTCGAGATCGCGAAGGGACACGTTCGGACGATGATCCGAGCGCACAAAGGTATTTCGGTTTATCGAGACGGTATTCTGGTGCTCCCCAAATCAGAGGACAATCGCGATTGGCTCGGACTTGATCTAAGGAGAATCAGTAAGGTTGGCAACCGACTGAGTACAAGCCAGATTGTCGGCTACGTATCGATCAGTGCAGATGAAAATGAGGATATTGACGACACAAGTAACCGCGAAGGACTGGCTCGAAACGCTGCGGTTCTTGCATTTCAGGAAATCCTCAAAGCAATAGTGTCAGAACTGGAAAAACAGCGAGACGAGGACCGTTTAAAGCCAGGAGACGAGGTTAAGCTCAGGGACCTTCTCGACGACATCTCTGCCGAAGAGTTGGTCAATGATTTAAGTGAAATGGCCGATGAAGGTGGCTCTGCGAAGGAGGCATATCTCCGCGCGAGAACGTTCAGCGCCAAACTTGAGTCCGTCAGAGACGCGCTTAAGAAGAGACTTGTTTATTACAGCCGACTCGCGACGATCGGCACTATCGCTCAAATGCTCGTTCACGAAATTCGGAATCGCACGACTGCAATCGGCCGTTTCTTGCGATCAGCAAGGGCGAAAGGGTGGAAGTCAGAGGAAAATCGGCAATTTGAAGATCAATTAAAGCTTGCTGAGGCAGCGGTGCAATCACTGGAAAAATTGGCAGACACTTTTGCACCTCTGGCTAGTCGCAACTTCAAACGTGGCAGACGAGACGCAATTCTCGAAGAGAGTATCACCCGCTGCGTTGCGTTACTAGACGGCCAAATCAAAAAGGAACATGTGCAAGTTGAATTCGCCTCTGGCGCGGAAACTCACGTTGCCATCGATCCAGGTGAACTCGATACCGTCGTGCTTAATCTTTTGGATAATGCATTGTATTGGGTTCAGAAGGCCGATGGTAAACAGAAAATTGAGGTTCGCTGTCGTGCTACTCACGACGGTGATCGCGTCCGCGTCACGATAAGTGATTCGGGGCTGGGTGTCGCGGCAGAGGATGCCAGCAAGATTTTCTTGCCAGGCGTGACTCGCAAGGTTGGGGGAATAGGGATGGGCCTGACCGTCGCAGCTGAGCTAGTTTCAGAATATGGTGGGCGGCTAGGGGTTGAACCTAAAGGAAAATTAGGCGGAGCGACGTTTACTTTCGATTTGCCAATGAAGGTTTGATGGGAGAAATCTGTGGCACTCAGGATTCTCATGGTCGACGACCAACCCGAAAGCATCGAGACTTTGCGCGCGGAACTTGCGGGCCGGCAAAACACAACTACGAAAGTCGTCGGCTTTGGTGAATTCCAGGCAGCTGTGAAAGAGTTTGGTCCCAACATTATCATTCTCGATCTCGCACAAGGCCCGCCTGCCGAAGGCGATGCCCCAGGGGTTGAAATGTTCAATGAGATTTGGGCTGATAAATTCTGTCCGTTGGTTATTTACTCGGCAGCACCAGAACTCATTGGAGATGACGAGCGGTTGGCTCACCCTTTCGTAAAGCGCCAACAGAAGGGCGCGGGCAGCGAAATTGGAGTGATCGGATGCATCGACAACTTTGCCCCACACTTAACCGCTCTTGACGAAGCAGGTAACGAAATCGCGCGTGCGTTGAACAAGGCGCTAAAAGATGTTGCCCCGCGCATATTTCTGACAATAGTGGAAGCCAACGAACAAAAAGAAATGCTGGTCCGCTCGGCGCGGCGAAGGGTGGCCGCGTCGATGGACTTGGGATTGACGCCCGGTGATAAGCTTCGCAGTTGGGAACATTATCTTTACCCCCCTTTGATCAAGCATTTGCTTAGAGGCGATTTGATTAGGAAACGTGAAGTCGGTGAACCAAAAGCTTCAGACTTCGCTGTGATCCTTACGCCCTCCTGTGATCTAGCAAGGTCGAAGGTTGAGAGTGTGCTAGTTGCCAGATGTACGGACGTAGGCAAATTGCTAGAGGATTTGAACGCGAAAGATGCAAAACCATCAAAAATGAAGGGTAAAGTTAGATCGCTACTGGCCGAAGGGCACGGGCAATCTTGTTTGCCTCTCGCTGGATTGCCAGGTGTTTTCCCTGTGATGGCCGCGGATTTTGAGCAACTCGACATCATAGCCATTGATCGCATCGGCGATGATCGCGATTACATACGAGTAGCATCTGTGGATCATCCGTTTCGTGAACTCGTTGCGTGGGCATACATGGCAAACGCCGGCAGGCCAGGCCTGCCTGAGCGTGAGTTGGACTCATGGGTTGAAGAGATCAGCGTTGAGATAGATGCTGCAAAGGCAAAAGCAACGGCAGCCGCGGTAGCGGGGGCCGTCGCGGCAGCACCACCCTCGGACGAAGTCGCAGCGGAGGGTTCCGGGGAAGATGTCATCGACGCGAGCGATGATGGCAATATCGGCCACTGAGTCTGTGGGGTAAACAGTGCAATTCAAGGAGAGAAAGCGAACCAAAGAACAAATCAGTTTTAATATGTCCCGTGTAAGGAGCCGGGGTTCGAAGATCGAGCACGCGATGGAAACTGCCCTACGTAATCTTGGACTGAAGCCTACAAGTCATCCGAAACTCCTTGGGCGTCCAGACTTCGTCTTCCGACGTGCGAAAATCGCCATCTTCTGCGACAGCCATTTTTGGCACGGCTATAGGTGGAAAACTAAAAAGAGAGAACTCAGAAGGAACCGATCTTTTTGGCTATCAAAGATTGAAGGCAACATCAGGCGTGACCGCTTCGTGACTCGTCAACTCAGGAGGGGCGGCTGGACCGTACTGAGATTTTGGGAACATCAAATCCTTCGTTCCCCAGATAACTGTGCGACACATGTCAGAAATGCACTCGTGAAAGGAGTTAACCGTTCATCTCATGCAGATAATCGGTCTAGATGTGTTCTGCGGAGCAGGAGGGGTGACCTACGGTCTGCGAAAATCGGGGATCAGAGTCGCTCTTGGAGTTGACCGAAATGAAGACTGCCGACTGACATACACGCAGAATAACCCTGCGTCACAATTCCTGAAGGAAGACATCCAAAACTTATCTGCAAGAACGCTTATGTCATACGTCACTGGGATTCAACCCGGCGATTTTCTTTTATTGGCCGCATGCGCACCTTGTCAACCGTTTTCGAGACACAATCAAAATCGCGATGCAGCAGATGACAAGGCTGTGCTTCGCCACGTTGAGCGCCTCGTGCGCGAACTAAGACCCGACTTCCTATTTATTGAAAATGTTCCAGAGTTGCAAAAGGTCAAGGGATTCAGCGCATTTCGCCGTTTGCTACTTGCCTTGGATTCCCTCCGATACAAAAAGCGATTCGCAGTTGTGGATGCCGCTTGGCATGGGGTACCGCAGCATCGGAACCGCCTCGTACTCACAGCGTCCCAGTATCCTGAAACACCGTGGGTTGACCAATCATACGGAGACAAAACTGGGCTGTTGCCATATGTGACTGTCAGGAATGTAATCTCACATTACCCGCCTATTGAAGCGGGCCAGACTCATCCAACGTTTCCGAATCACATTGCGTCACAGGTCGCAAGCCTAAATCTAACTCGTCTAAAAGCGACCCGACCAGACGGCGGAAGCAGGAGTGAGTGGTCGTCCGAGTTGGTCCTTGAATGCCACAAAACGCACGACGGGCACCCAGATGTGTACGGTCGATTACGTTGGGATGCGCCCGCACCTACACTAACCACAAAATGCACGAGCCTTTCAAATGGAAGGTACGGTCACCCCGAACAACACAGGGCAATTTCTGCAAGAGAAGCGGCGGCCCTTCAGGGTTTCGACGATTCTTATGTGTTTTACGGTGGAATCCGGGAATTGACAAGGCAGATTGGAAATGCTGTTCCACCAACTTTGGCCGAGAGATTCGGAGCAGCGTTCATGACACACGCATCAAAGATCGAGAACTCGAAGAAAAAGCTACCGTGGCAAAAATTTATTCGCAACAATGGTCCTGTTGCGTCAAATGGCAGGTCCAGTCATTGATCAGAGCAAAAAGGGACTCAAGCTTTGCAAGGCGTTGTCGTGAACTGTTTTTATAACATCGTTGATTTTGTTTTCGACCAGATCGAACGTTAGTTCCGTCCCTTTCTTCTCCATAGTGTGCAGAGCTTCCATGACAATGATGTCCACGAAGCGTTGAAAGTGATATTCACGCCAGCGAGCAGACTCCGCCCCGTGGCGGTCGATAATTGCTGTGGCGAGCGGTCTGGATGTGTTGATCCAGTAGACCCCGTGATCTACGTCGATAGGCCGCTGATAAACGGGGCTGTGACGTGCACTCAGATGTAACGTATCGCCCTGACCAAACGGGTCTGGGTTGTAGCTTGATAACAGCACAACGGGATGGTTTTGGCCCCTTTTGGGCTGATCGCCCTCACCACCACCTTTTGTCTCGCCCTCACCACCACCGCCGCCTTTAGTTGCAGATTTCGGCCGGGAGCCGCCACCCGTGCCATCTTGACCCATACCGCCAACACTCGGACCTGTTCCAGGCCCACCGAGGACTTCGGCGAGCAGTTTGTCCATAAACTGATTTTTCCATGTATTCAAAATCTTGTTGAACTCATCACTGAGCTTAAGGTTTTGAAGTTTGCGTTCTTTCGCCTCTTCCTTTTCAATTTCCTTCCCAACTTCGTCCACTTTTTCAGTGATCCACCTCAGCAGGGCACGAGTCTTTGGCCCGTCAATTAATTTTTCGCGGTCGTTTTTAACACAATCTTCATTGGGATCTTCCAGAATTGGGCAGTAGCATTCCCCAAACATGAATTCAGCTTGTGCGTATTGCTTTAGGTACGGCAGTTCGTAAATCTTGTACGACGCAATCACTCCAATCTCACCGAGAACGTCAATACAATTCAGTTCGGAGATTCGACTGCTCCTGCCGAAAGGCTCTTTAGCAACCATTAGTTTCAAATAACCAGGGGCGAACGTTTTATTAGCAAACTCTATCTGCTCGACATTGCCGTCTTCCTCATGAGGCAACTCTGTGGGGATAGGTATCCGGGGGAGATTCTCAAATCCTGGTCGCAACTCAATCCGCTCTGGCTCTAGTCTGTCCAAATAAAGCTTTCCGCTGTGCAAGACGCGGATGGGTTTGCGCTGCACAATTTTTCTTGCTTGTGGGTGGAATCTGAGTTTCTCGCATAAACGGCCGACAGGAACGACCGATTTTACGTGGTCGGGTCGGATGCCTCGAACGACGGTGAAGCCACGTTCACCGTTTAGAATTCGGTCGATTGTCCCTTCTGGCAGTGAAAGTTCATCGATGCCGGCCAACTTGATGGCCTCTTTGGGGGTAGACGGTTTGTCCTTAAGGCCGCGTGCAAAACCGTATTTGCGGTGCTCATTGAAGCCAAAAATATTGAGCTTTCCGTTGCGGTACGTAAGGAAATACGAACGCTCGAACATCTGGCGCATGTAGAACTTTCCCCCATTACCATGGCCGCCAAACACGCTCTTCTTTTGACCCCGAGAGGCTGCTCTCGGGTCGCCCCAACGCTTCAGTGCTTTATTAATATCCTCCGAAGTCATCCCGCAGAAGTCTATGCATTCGAACATTGGCGGCTCGCCTTTAGCGCCGTCTCTGAAATTCAGAATGATGTATTGTTCATCGTCCGGAACCGGAGGCTCCTGCCGAATGTAGGCGTCCACGGAATTCTTGATCCACTCTGGCAATCCTTTTTCATGGCTGAATTTGAATTCGTTTCCAATGATATCGAGTAGGTGATCATCGAAAACGTTGCGTTCCTCGATAATTGAAACGGCAAGGGCCATGGGCTAGACCGTCCTTTCCGCTGCAATACGGCCCGTCTTGGCGGAAATGTCTTGGGCGAAACGCTGCATCAAATACTCGTGAAATTCGGAGGCTGCCACCAGGATGGGTTCTTTTAGGCCGGAGTTAGCGACTGCGGAAACCGCTGCCTTCATGGCCTCCAACCGCCCGATAAAATCATTCTTGGTAGTACGGACGCTAACGCCAAGGTAATCGAAAAGGTCAGAATCTATGATTTCGTCTCGCTTTCCTTGCTGGAAAAGTTTGAAACCTTCAAGTCGCTTGACACGCTCGATTTCGATCTGAGCATCCCGTTCGAGGCGGTGCTTGTGCGCTTCCGGTGCCGGTCTGCCTTTCTCGATGGCTTTGAGTTTTTCGGCTTCCGCAACACCGTGCGGCGTGATCGAGAACATTTTATTTGAAGCAGACACCATGCCGCGCTTGCGGTAGTCGTAGAGCGGTTTATGAACAGCGTCTCCGGTGTCTGGATACTCAGGATATCCTTTCAAATGGAAGTCGCCGGGATAGTCTTTGAACACCTGAACAACAATGTCCTCATAGCGAACTTTCTTATGTCCCCCACTCCAAAGGCGATATAGAGCCAAAAGGACCTTCTGTTCTTTGGAGAGTTCTGGGCGTTCCATATCTGGATATGTACGTGGTTAAAGGAGTAAACTCGGCGGCTAATATACCCGAAGAAACGCGAACAGAAGAAGTACTAATAGCAAAAGGCTAAGGTAAAGGTGCCTCTCCCTAGCAACCCGAATCACCCCTATTACCAGCGGCCGGCCTCCTCTAAGTGCCGGATCGAGGCCCCTCTCCCAGAGCGAAGCGAGAGACCGAACCTGCCTGACAACCTAGCCAGCTTATCTATTGAGGCACTGGACCTTTCGGTTCGCAGTCGCAATGCTCTGAGGAACAACAGCATCAGAACGTTGGGACAACTGGTATTACTTTCGGACGACCAATTGATCGAGTTTAAGAACCTCGGTCTGAAGAGTCTCACAGATGTTCATCGTGCACTGGATGAATTTGTAGCGGAGCACACCGAAGAGATAAAAACTCAGCAGTCTGCGATCCGTAAAGGTGTTAGTGAGACTTCGGTCAAGTCTGGGCCTGTGCGATCTACCGGTGGCTGGCTGGTTCCACGCGACCTCAGTTCGAGGAAGAATGGTCAAGGCCAACCAACGTCGGACGATGCACTGGATGATTTAATGACGGCACCCGTCGAGGTTTTGGATTTATCGACGAGAGCCCTAAATACGCTTAAGCGACTCAGGATAATTTCAGTCGAGGAATTACTAGCCTATCCAAAGCATAAGATCATGCATGAGGAGAACTTTGGCATTAGGAGTTTGAACGAAATCGAATCCAAAACCTTTGGGTATCTTTCGAGCGGTTTAGAAAACGGCGATAACACGCGATCTGTTGAGGAAGAACTCCGAGTTGGGACAAAGTCTTTCGTTGATCAAATGCTCTCTCGTTTGTTCGAACGACAACGATCCGTCGTGATCGACCGTTACGGGCTCTGGGACGGCATTGCGGAAACGCTGCAAGATATCGGTGACAAGCTCGGCGTTACCCGCGAGCGGATTCGCCAAATCGAGGACAAGGGCCTTAAACGACTTCGGCGCGTCAATTCTCGCGTAATCGATAAATTTGTTCTTTCTAAGATAAGAACTTACGTCGGATCACAAAACGACAATATTCTTGGAATCTTGAGCAAGGATGAGATCGCTAATGCATTCGCCGATGATTGCACATCACACGAGGCAATGCTTGCAGTGACTTTTTTACAGGATGTAAACGCCAGCCTATTTGCCAAACAATTATTTGAGGCCGAGCCCGGCGTCTACTGCCACGATAAGGAGTCATTGTCCAAATACAAGGCACTCCTCGAAGCCATCGAGCGGGCGTTACACAATCATCAAAAACCGATCCCAGAGGAACGACTTTATGCAGAACTGACTAAAGACGAGAAGCCTCTTTCAGACGATCAGCGAACGTTGCTGAAACGACTTTTACAAATTTCCCCATCGGTCATACGTTTGCGCAACGGCTCGGTTGGGCTTTCTGAGTGGATGGAATTTCATCGACGTGATGCGACAAGCTTGGCCGAGGCCGCTTTACGCCTCCTTGGAAGACCGACTCACTTTCGGGAAATTGCCCAAAAGATCAGCGTCTTTTTCCCTGACGCCGGGACAGCTAACGAAAGGACCATTCACCAAATCGTTTCTGGAGATCAAAGGAGGTTTGTGTGGGTCAAACATGGTACCTACGGCCTTGCAGCGTGGGGACTTAAAAGAGCCCCATTTATTAAAGATCGGTTGATCGAATTGTTGTCCGAATCGAGCTATCCCTTGCCTTACTGGCACCTTAAAGAGAAGGTTCTTGAAGTCTGTAACTGTAAAGAACTTTCAGTTCGCATGACGTTGGATTTGAATCCCAAGGTCTTCAAGAAATTTGATCCAGATCAGTACAGCCTTCGAAAACACTATCAGTAGCCCCCCCCCGATTCACCTCTCGATGCAGATAGGAATGTAGCAGAGAATCTCAGGAACTTGACTTTACCGGAAGACTAAAGCCGTACGGTTTCAGCGGCGTCTTACCGCCACTTTTTGAAAGATTAATCGCGAGTTGATTTCCTTGCAACGTCGTCAAGGCGACGTGCCAATATGTCCGTCCCTCTTTGTCCGTTATATTAAAATTGTTCTTGTTTTTACTGAGCCAAGTGTATGGAACGGCGAAGGCTTCGTTTCGATCCATGCATGACAATATGAAATAACTTTCTTTTCCTTCCGCGAGGAAATCATCCCATTTGGGATAGTAGGCATACCAGTAAGGCTGATGATCTTTTTCGTACTTCTTAGAAACGACGCAACAGACACGAAATTCCTTGTCTGGACTCCAATATAGAGTTCTGCTCCGTTTGATCAGTTCTTTGCCGTTTACACCCGCGAATGCGTCGACGGCCTGCTGACGTTTTGCATCAATCAGTTCGGGCTCGGTCCTTCCCACATGGTGCGGACCCTCGTCAGTCGTCAACGCCTGCTCCGTATTCTGCTGACTCTCAACATCGGCGGCAGTTGTGAAAATTACATCAATGATCTTGTCAATTTTTGTGTATTCAAAAGGTCGCAAGAGTTGGTGGATTTGAAGAAGGTTGCCTGGATCATCTGACTTCTCTTTGATTTGGACAAGCTTTATCAGCCCCTCAATGCTGATCAGACGCATCTCCCAGGCGTAACGCGAGCCACGAACTTGAGCCTCCAAAGCGCCTGTATCCTCGCGACCCACGATGATCAACACAGATGAGTCGCGTGATACGCGGCCGTCAATCGTGAGTTTCTCCTTATAGGTGGCCAGCTTATCGAGTGGGATGGCTATATAGTCAGTCGTTTTAACTTCGATTATGAGAGCGGGTTCGCCTTTTACCTTCCATATACCATCAAAACCAATGGATGTGCTCTTCCCCCGATAAAGTCCGTTTTCAACATCGAAATCAAGCCTTCTGCCTAACTCATTTACGAGGTCTTGCAGTACAAATCCGCTCTTGTCAAAGGATGATTCCAGACAATGCCGAGCATATCTAAACAAAGATTCGCTCGGGCAAGCTTTGAAAAAGCGACGAAGCTCCTCACAGCATAGGCTATCGTCCCGAAGATTTCCGTCTCCCGCATTCGATAAGATTTGCTCAATATTCAGGTTCAGAACTTCTCGTCGATTACTTTTCCAGAAGCTCAAAAGGGGCATAGGCTCACACCTAAATCAGAGCAGTGCGTCCCGGAATTTCTACACCGATAGACTTGAATAATTCTAAATCAACGGCACAAAGACTATCACTCTATTGAACACCGCGGATATTTTTGGTCTACTCCTCGGCTTGTTTTCGCCAAGACATTGCGTTTTCGATTTGATTTCCTCTGGCTTAGGTACATGGTGCGGTCCCCTCACGTTCCCGAATGAAATAGGATTACAATCCGGCCCAACATGCCGAACACTCGAAGCTGCCCGTCTCCTCGGGGACTGAGCAGGTTTGAGGCTGTCGCGAAACCCATCCAGGTGGAGTTTGGCTCTAATGTTCTTCGCATCGTCGCGTTTTCTGACTACAGAGTTCAGGACATTCGTCTGCTTCTAGATTTCGTAAGAGAGTTACGGCCGAAACCGAATCTGATTGTCTACGCGGGTGACGACGTTGAGCGGTTTCAGAGCGGTGACGCTAACTTCTTTGAGCAGCTAGCTGCACTGTCTACGCATGGCTTGTGCGCCGTATTGGGAAACGATCCGCCCGAACCTGATTACGAGATTCACGAGCATGTCAGCGACGTCCCAGACCCAACGACAGGACAGCCCCGCGTCATCCGAGTGAGGATAGCGAAACATTCCATACCGGACACGATGACGCTCCGTCGCTACATAAGAGGTGACCACGTCTATAACGTACACGAGACGCCGCTCGTGATCGGCGAATACGCCGTCATTGGGAGTGAAGGCGCACCAGTGGATGAGAAGTTCGGCGCAATGGGAGTAGTGATTTACCCTGAGCGAAGCATCGCGAGGCATTTGGAGCTTGCTGCAAAGCGAGTACGGGGTAAATTCCTCATCGTACTTTCCCATTGTCCGCCTCGCGGAGTGCTCGACCTAGCGATTCGCTACGGAAGACGCCCCGTAGGATCAGTCGCTCTTCGGCAGTTTCTTCAGAAACCCAAAAGGGTACCCCTCGTTGTCTGCGGACACGTTCACTCTTGCGGAGCGCGGGCGAAGAAATTTAGGCATTCGACAATCGTGAATGCCGCTTCCCACGATGACTTCGGAGCGCCTGGAAGGATCGCAATCATCACGATTGATAGAGACAAGGTCGTTAACGTGCAATGGCATCACCTTTGGGAGCTTACTTCTGTGTCTGGTCTCAAGGATGTGCGCGCTTCTCGTCTCAAACTTGCGGGGATCAACACCGTGGCCGAACTTGCGGATGCTCCTCTCGACCGGATAAAAGAGGTGCTGAAATGCGGAGTTGCGGAGGCATCGAGTCTGAGAGCAAGGGCGTGCGCCGTAAGCAAGCAAGGTTTAGTCGTCTCCGGCGCACTAGATATTGCGACGGGTAAACGCGCTTACATCGACATCGAGACCGATCTTGAGGGCAAATTCATATGGCTTGTAGGGCTGCACGTGGAAGCGGAAGCCAGGACCTACTCGTTCTTTGCAGAAAGTCCTACACGTGAAAAGAACATCCTCACGCAGTTACACGAATTCCTCATCGCCAACCAAGACCTGCAACTTTTGTCCTACTCTAACAGTGCAGTTGAGCAGAGGCTGTTGCCTCAAAGATTCTCTGCCCATGGTTTGCCTTCTACTCTTGTAAAGGGAATTCGGGATATCTATTATCCTATACATGCTTCCGCCGCTTTTCCTTTGCAAAACACAACCTTAAAAGCCATTTCTCGCTTCTGCGGCTTTCGGGCGCGACATCCACACATTGACGGTTTCGGCGCTGCCCTCTCGTACGGCTCTGGGAAGCTGGACAAGCGCCTGAAGCAGAAACTCATCGAATACAACGAAGATGACATTCTATCTCTGAAGCACGTTGTTGATTTTATCGAAGCCCGAATCGCGGAGTGCAGTTATCACACTACAGTGACTTGAGACGCACGATTTCAGTCTGCAATCGAGTGACGCGCCGGGCCACGGTGAAGGCGTAAACGAAAAAGATAATTACGACGGCTAGATAAGCGGCGGTCAGGCTGTTCAAATTTTTATCGGTAATGGACACCACTTGGATTATGTTGGTGCTCGCGTCGAGCGTGCCGACGACATTCACCTTCTGCCCCGCGAATTTTCGCGCTGTCGTCTGATCGCTCAGGGTGTAGGTGTTGTTGTTCCCGTCATACAAAACAAACATTGCGCCATGAGCATCCACGCAGGCCAGCGTGCAAGCGGCATCAGACGGCCCCATTCGCATCTGCGAATGGTCGGCTTTCGTGCATATGCTGTCGGTTATGGTCCCAGTGAAGGTCTGTCTCTGCGGCGCCGCGATTGCCGCCATCGCAAGAATGATTATGACGAGACTGCTGCGGATGACCGCACTCGTGACAAAGCGCATGATCTCCGCTCAATGAGCCATGGATAAAATAGCCGCCATAAGCTGAAGTCCCGCGCTACTGAGCATAAGAAGGGACAGAAACCATTGCCAGCGGGTATCAATATCATCTTTGACGGACGGCAGCGTCGGTTCTACGACAACCTCCGTACAAATGCCTAGCGGAATGAGGGAAAAGAACGTAAACGCGAGAAAGAATTTGCCTACAATCACCGTCGAAGGCTTGTGAATGAACCTAGTCATGAAAAGGGCAGTCAAGAAAGCAGCGCCAGGGAAATAAATACTGAGTCTTAGGAGTCCCGGTGCTAAGTGATTCACGCAGAAATCTTTCCATTTTCTCGATACAAGAGACCCCGCCAGAACCAATGCTGCGACAAGACCGTAAAACAGCCCTGACGCATTCACTAATTTGTGGGTTTCCAGCTTAGGTAACGCTGCTAATTCGCATGCGGCGGCGACTCCTAAAAGCACAACGGCTGCCCTGAAGAATAGGGTTCCGACCCACCTCATGCGATAAATGAGGTAACGAAAACGAATCTTCGGGATCAAAATGTAGCGCACGCGAAACATCTCATTCGCGTAGCACACGCGGATCGTCCTATACGACATGACGCCCACAACTATAATCCTGAAGTACCAACTGCATCAAATCTTACGCGGAGAATCGACGCTAACGAGGTCATCTGCCAACAACCGTTCCAACAACTCAGGCAACTAATGTTCTAATATATTTGGAGCCACTGCAAAGGAGACCTCTTATGAATCGCAAATTGAATCTCGGCCTATCGATTGCCGCAGGTTTCTTGGGCGGATTTCTCTCTCATTACATCGCTCCTGAGCTAGTCCACGCGCAAACGCAGGTTCCGCCACCAAAAGAAATTAGGGCTCAAAGCTTTGTCCTCGTGAACGCTGATGGCAAGGCCGCCGGATTATTTGGATTTGACCAAGACGGCCAGGCGAACGTCGTACTCTTGGACAAAACAGGCAAAGTACTTTGGAGCGCGAGCGGTAAGCCTAACGCCAAGCCGTTAGCTGTAAGTCTTGCGAAGTGATTCGAAGGTTTTCTCCTCTCGAAGCGCGACAGTGGACTCGTGTCTTTCTCGCGGGCCGCAACACGTGCGCGTTGGACTCGCTTTCATCGGCCCGCTTCCGTAAGGCCGCTTCCCAGGAATTGAGCCCCATGGGTCTATAAGCGGGCACGTTCTAGGCTCCAAAAGATGTGCTTGGAAGGAGCGCCTGATGCGGACTCGTCCGCTTTTCGCCCTCGCCCTCGGACTAATGGTCACCTTCCCTTCGCTCGCTGCGGACACTAACCAGGAAAAAGTAAATCAGATATTCGCTGCGTACGACAAAGCAGGTTCACCTGGTTGCGCAGTCGGCGTAATCCGAGACGGAAACTTTATCTATCGGAGGGCCTACGGCGCGGCCAGCCTTGAACTCGGCGTTCCACTTTCGCCTGATTCTGTTTTTTACATGGGTTCTGTCTCGAAGCAATTCACGGCAGCGGCCATCGTGCTGGCGGCAGAGCAGGGATACCTCTCACTTGACGATGACGTTCGCAAATACATCCCGGAACTTCCTAATTACGGACACACGATCACACTGAGGCAGATGCTGCACCACACCAGCGGTTTCCGAGACTTTGAGGCGTTGCTCGGCCTATCCGGCGGAAGCCTTTTGGATTTCCATTCCAAAGAGGAAATCATCAATCTCATCGTGCGGCAGAAAAACCTGAACAACGTCCCCGGAGATGAGTGGATTTATAGCAATACCAATTATTTCCTGCTGGCCGAAGTGGTCCAGCGTGCCACGAAAAAGTCGCTCGCTGACTTTGCTGCCGAATACATTTTCCGACCGCTGGGGATGGTGCACACTCGTTTTTACGACGACCACAGTTTAATAGTCCCCGGTCGCGTTCCCGGCTATCGCGGAACTGACGGAAACTTCCGCGTGAATTGGTCAACAAATTGGGATGTCGTCGGGGCCGGAGGGCTGATGAGCAGCGTTGACGACCTGCTCTTCTGGGATAGGAATTTCTATCAGAACAGATTGGGCAAGGGCACACTTCTCAAAGAGATGCAAAGTCCCGGTATGTTAAATAACAGAAATCCGATCCGTTATGCCCTTGGCCTTGAACTGGGAACATATCGCGGTTTGCCAACTGTCGAACACGCCGGCGGCTTTCCGGGATACGTTACTGACATTCTTCGTTTCCCACAGCAGCGGTTCACGGTTATGTGCCTCTGTAACTTATCGAGCGCCGATCCTTCCACTCTCTCGGACAAGGTCGCTGACGTTTATCTTGGCGACAATCTCTCACGGACCGAACCCAGCACACTTGAACCATCGGGCGGTGGCCTTACCGACCCAACCCGATTCTCTGGAAAGTACCGCGATCCGCGCACTCATATCGTCTATTCATTTACGGCTTCGAAGGGAAATCTGATGGCCTGGGGCGCAATCCTCAGGCGCATTGGAGTGAATCAATTTAGGGACCTTGGGAGCGGCATCATCACGTTCGACAACGCGCAGGGGCAAATGAAAGCGTCTTTGGAATATCTTGGACAGACCTTTTTCTCGGGCACGCGCATTCAAGAGCCACGCTTTAGCGAATCAACCTTGGCGGGGTTTGCTGGGCTCTACAAAAGTACGGAACTCGACGCGACTTACAGGCTCTTGTTAGATAACGGAAGATTAGTGCTTCGGAACAGATGGAATGAGCCTGTAACGCTAACTCCCGTAGCGCCAGAGGAGTTCGAAACAGACCTTGGAACTATCGTATTCCATCGGGATGCGAATCATCGCGTTACTGGGTTGAGCGTATTTTCAGGAAGCGTTCGCAACCTTAGGTTTGAGAAAGCGAATTAGCGCCCACGTGGCGATCCCTTATTTCGTTGTTTTCACAGAGACTGCGGCTCCGCCTTGACGACTTTCCGTGCTGCCTCCCGTCAATACAATAAGCCCTTCTGCAAGCGTGCCCCGCCAGCTCAAGTAATCGTGCCCACCTACGAATTCCTGGTAGTGAACCTCATATCCTTTTGCGAGAAGCACATCGCGCATGTGTCGGTTAGGCACCAAAATGGCACCACCGTGCCCTGTTACATCAATTTCATCGCTGCCCGCATCCATATAAAATCGCAGCGGCAGACGAGGACTCATAATGTATTGGTTTGCCAACCAATTGGGTTCGGCATTCGGATCGAAATCATCGGGATTGTCGTTCCGTGGCGGCGTCCACCAATAAGAGCCTGATTGCGAGAGAATGTTTCCGAATGTCTCCGGGTGACGAAGGCCCGCATAAGCAGCCGCGAGTCCGCCATAGCTTGACCCGCCAACAACGGTTTGCTGCGGCTCTGTGGTGACGTTAAACAATCGCCGTACCCATGGAACTAACTCAAAGTTCAAAAAATCAGCAAATGTCGGGTTACAGGGAAGCTCGCGAGATCGTGTATCACCGGGTGGGTTGTCGATCAACACCGCAATCATTGGCGGAATCCGATTTTCGGCAACCAGGTTATCGAGAATTGTAGGTGTAGGAATAATCTTGTCGTTGGTGTAAGGCTTTTCATCAAAGAGAACCATCAAGCCGTAGGGCTTTGCATCACTTGAATATCCAGCTGGTGTATAGACCGCAACTTCGCGTTCATTCTTCAGTAGGGCGCTTTTGAACTGATATTTCTCGACTTTACCCGTGGGCACGCCTTTTCGTGGTGCGACCCACGGCTGAGTTGGTGCGCCGGGCATCTCGACGGCTGATACACCCAAGTGCTCGGGAACATCGGGGTTCAATGGATTAATGAGCCAGTGTTTCGGGTTGAGAGGGTCCATTTGAGCCGCTGCGAAAGCGAACATCGTGGTCTCATCAGATGGGTCCTGGAATGGACGAATTGAGGGACCATTTACGGCGAGTTGGTAGATGAATCTTTTCCGTTTATCTACCGGCACGCTTCTGTACCAGACATTCGTTTCGCCAACTCGAATCAGCCGATAATCATCCGGGCGTTCAACAACAAATGGATACCACAATACAGTGACGTTTTTAGTGTTCGCATTTCCCCGCCAGCACAACAAAACACAGCAATTCCACGTATCCATTTGTATTGTCTACGAGCAAGAAGGGCGCAGCGACAGACGGCGTGGGTGGCAGATGCAGCACGCGCTTACTGAGCCAAGACGCAGCCGCGAACCACATCCTTTCGTAGAAGCCGGTCGGATACACACTGCCCCCAAAAGAGTTGAAAGGAAATGGAAAGACGGCCAGGGCAAGGAAGGAAAACACGAAGCGGAACATAACGCGATGCGCGACACTCCATGCGCTCCCTGACGGTGGCCGCGAATCCAGGGAGAATGCATTCTCCGTAGTGCCGTGAAGCCGCGATGAGGCCGCCATAGTTATGCTCCTCTCCAGCGGAATAATGGAAACCACGAGGAAGCACCTGAACGTGGCCGAGATTATACGCCGCGCCAGGTCCGAACATCCTGGTCAAAGCCAACCCATGATACTCTTGCGCCAAATCCTTCGTGCTCATAGGAGGACACCGTGCTCAAGAGATTCTCCCTCCTCACACCCGTCCTGCTTCTCCTTGTTAGCTGCTCAGGATTGTGGGCAGCAGATACCGAACTCCAAGCCGGGAAAGCTCATGATGCCACATTGAGTGCCCCGAAAACCGACTCGTACTCTCTGACATTGAAGGCTGGGGATTTGGCGGAGACAAACGTGGTCACACATGGAACAAAACTCATCATCACCGTTTACGGCCCGTCCGGCACCAAGGTGCGTGGGTTCCGATTCGATGGACCAGGTCGGAAGATTCAGTTCATTGCTGATGATCCAGGTGGATACCGGCTTGAAGTAGGTCTCGATCCAGCTGAAAAAGAGGGGCCGTACACGATTACGCTCACAAGAATTATTGCTCTTGCAGATCGACTCGCTCCAGCTGGCGACAAATACCAAAGCCCGCGAATC
>Ga0206832_10070_pt1 | contig 26879 bp, 16 predicted proteins | sample Alteio_BWOrgCont_74_FD_152896 | JGI IMG/M metagenome (GOLD analysis project Ga0206832, IMG submission 152896) | Enriched cells from forest soil in Barre Woods Harvard Forest LTER site, Petersham, Massachusetts, United States -... | ecosystem: Environmental > Terrestrial > Soil > Temperate forest >... | reverse complement strand
CAGTATGAACAAATTGATTTGTACTACTTTAATTTTTTTTAGCGCTGTTGGGTTTGCACTGGCGCAATTTCCTGCCAACCCGATACAATGGCCTACACCCGATGGTGGCAGCGTTATTGTAGCCTCGCCCGATTCGCTGGTGCAGGGATTTTACTGGTTTAGCAACCAGGAGCCACTGCTATCGCAACGGCAAGAATGGGCGATTGAAGACATGAATGGCGACGGGAAACCTGATTTGGTTGTTACCGGTGTTAACGATGGTATGCCGGGCGGGCTTCATCAATTAGGGGCCGGTGTAAATGGCAGCAGTCCTTACTGGATGGTTTATTATAATAGAGGTAACGGGTTTTCAACCACCGGCACTAATTGGCCTACACCGGCGGGTGGCAATGGCTATTTTTACCATGGTACTGATTCGGTTTCGCTGGGCTTTAGTTCGGTTTCAAATAATTCTAATGGTGCTTTTGACCAGATTTGGTGCCTTGTTGATATGAATGGTGATGGTAAGCCCGACCTGGTGGTAACCGGGTTTTTAGATTCGATAACCGGTGGTAATTATCCCACTCAATTTGGCGTGGGTAATAATCCTTATTGGCAGGTGTATTTAAACACCGGAACGGGGTTTTCTACCACGGCTATTAACTGGCATACACCGGTAGGTGGCGATACTTATCCGATAGGGTTCCAACTTCCGGTTGGGTTTAATAATATTTCGGGTGCTCCCATTGCTACAAATGATGTGTATTGGGATTTACGCGATTTGGATGGTGATGGTAAGCCCGACCTGGTTGTTACCGGTGTTTTTAACGGTGCCGGCGACAGCGCTTTTACTAACGGCGCTAACTTTTACTGGAAAGCTTACCTTAACACAGGCACGGGGTTTTCATCAACCGCAACTAATTGGCCTACACCTAAAGGAGAGGCTTATGTTAATGGTACCGATTCGACTTATAACGGATTTATCGCGGTTTATAACAGGGCACAGAGTACCGAAGGGCGAAGCTGGGATTTGAGGGATATGGATGGCGACGGAAAACCGGACCTGGTTGCTACATCCTATTATAATACTTTGCCAGCGCCGGGGCATGCGGCACAGTTTGGTTTAGGTGGTAATCCTTACTGGAAGGTGTATTTAAATACCGGAACCGGTTTTACAACTACCGCTATGCAATGGCCAACCCCTACCGGAGTTTCGTCATATCGTATTGGGGGTAACATTATTCAACAGGGCTTTTGGGCAGATTCAAATGGATATGCGTTGCTAAATGCCGGTATAGGAAATAATAACGACATATGGAACCTGAAAGACCTGAATGGTGATGGAAAGCCCGACCTTGTTGTTACCGGTTATTACGACTCGTTATTTGAAAGGCATAATAGTATATATGGGGCAGGCACTAACCCCAACTGGAAGGTATATTATAATACCGGTACCGGCTTTTCGACCAGCGCGTTTACATGGGCGGTGCCGCAGGGAGGCGCTTATTTTTTTAATGGCAGCGATTCGATTGTTGAAGGGTTTTACCAGTTTGCTGTTAGCCCGGTTTGGGGCCTGCAGGATATGAACGGAGACGGGACACCCGATTTGGTTGTAACCGGGTATGCAGATTCGGTACCCATAAGCGGTGTTACTGAGTTTGGCCCTGTTGGCGGCCGTTACTGGAATGTTTACCTGAATAGTGTAACAGGCATACCGGTTATAAGCGATGCACAGGGGCAATGCCTGCTTTATCCTAATCCTAACACCGGTAGTTTCACACTTCAATTTGCCGATGCGGGCGAAAGGGAGATTGCCGTTTATGATGCACTTGGCCGGCTTGTTTTAACGCCCACAAAAATGCAAGGCCAAAGACAGTTCAATCTGGGGACTGTAAATCCCGGTATTTATTTATTGCGCTTTACCCAAAACGATGAAGCGGGCAGCCTTAGGTTTATTGTGGCGAGATAAAAGGTAAGTTATGCCTGATTTCCGGCGCTTCGGATTTGGCGCAGATTACGGCGGGTTGCGGCATTTATCAATCCCGTTTACATCCAATCAAATAATAAACCGGGTTTTAAAGCCTACCGTAATTTGTTAGGTTTATACCTGCAATGAAAATAAATTATAAGCGGATATTAGTTAATGTATTGCTGACGCTTATCGGCCTGGAAATTGTGTTGCGGGTGTTTGGTATAAGCGCTACTTTTAACGAGCGAATAGGCCATGGTTACGCCAGTTATTATAATCAAAAGCTACCAACCTGGTACCATACCTGGCAGGCAAATACACCGGTGGTGTACAACGAGCCCGAAATAAAGTACAGCTACCCCGGTAACAGCCTGGGCCTGCGTGAGCGGGAAATACCAATGGCAAAAACCGACAGCATTAAACGCCTGTTTATTTTGGGCGATTCGTTTGTAGAGGGCAACGGTGTTACCTACGAAAACTCAATGCCAAGCTGGTTGCAAAAAAAACTGGACTCGGCCGGCGTGGCCGTTGATGTTTTTAATGCCGGTGTATCGGGTAGCGACCCTTTTTACGAGTATACCCTGCTGCGTGATAAGTTGATGCCCCTGCACCCCGATTTGGTAATTGTTTGCATTAACCAAACCGATATACAGGATTACATTTTTAGAGGTGGCATGGACCGTTTTAAAGCCGATGGCACCACCGTTAACCGAAAAGGCCCATGGTGGGAGCCCGCTTATCATTACAGTTACGTTTTCAGGGTTTTTATGCATCGTATTATGCAATACGATAAAACCCTGACCAAAAAAAGCGAGGCTGCCACCATAGGCCGCCACGCCGAAACCGAAATACAACAATGCCTTTACACCATGCAGCGTTTATGTAATGCCAATCATGTAAAGTTGGTTTGTGCAGTGCAGCCCATACACAGCTCGGTGAAGGAGCCTGATACGATAGAAGATATTGAAACGCTTGCTACTACAGTTTCGCCGGATTCAATACAGCTTATTGATTTATATCCCGACTTTAAAAAGAGCCTCAATAACCGAAACTGGCCTAACTACGGGCTAAAAATAAACGACCACTTTAACCCCCGGGGTTACCGCCTGTTTGCCGATGTTTTGTTTGATGATATTAATAAACAGTATCCTGGCTTTTGGAGGTAAACACTGAAAATGCCATAGGGTAGCGGCACCGGTTCAATCCTCTTTCAATTACCAACAACAATCTTAGCTGTATTTATTCCACCGGTGGTGTGGGCTTCAACTATGTATATGCCTGCTTGTAGTTTTGAAACATCAATGCTCATTATCATTTGGTTATTGCCGCTAATGGTGTAAACGGTTTGGCCTAATATGTTTGATAGCCTAAGCATGGTTATGGCGCTGCTGTTTTCAACCGTTAAGTGGTTTGATGCGGGGTTGGGGTAAACATTAAAGTTTTCGGTGGCCAGTTGGTCAATACCGGTGGAGCATTGTTGGCTTCCGGTACAAATGGGCACTGTGGGATTGGTGTAGGTATTGCTGGTAGGCAAGTTGGGTATGCAGGTTACGGCGGTATTGGTAAAGTTAAGGTGCACCACTGCATTAAGGTGCGGCAGGCAGGTTAAGTGCGAATCGAAACTACAATCAAACCAGGCTAACGAATCGGGCAGGGCCGGTAGAAAAGTAAGCCCGGTGTTGCTGCTGCAATCAAGATAGGTAAGCCCTGCGGGCAAGGCAGGCATGCTTGTTAACGAACAATCGAAACAACTAAGATACGTTAGCGATGCGGGTAAAGCAGGCATGCCGCCGGTCAAAGCGTTTTCGCCGCAACTAAGAAATTGAAGCGCTGAGGGCAACAGTGGCAGGCTGGATAAAGAGTGGTTACCCCAGCAATCGAGGTAAAGCAACGATGGGGGGAGGGCCGGCAAAAATGAAAACTGATTGTGCCCGCATATCAATGTATCTAATACCCCCGAAAATACCGGCATGGCGGTTATCATATTGTCGGCACAGTCAAGGTAAGTCATTACAGCGTGTATAGGGGGCATGGTTGTAATATGGTTGCCGTTGCAGTTTAAATAAACCAGGGTTGTAGGCAGGGCGGGCAGGCTGTTAAGGCCGCAATTGGGGCAACTAAGGTAAGTAAGCCCGGCAGGTAGTGCCGGTAAACCGCTTAACTGGTTTACATTATTGCAAATTAAGGTTTGCAACGTGGGTGGTAGTGCAGGTATGGTTGTAAGTGATTGAATGTCGTTAAAGTTAAGGGTAATAAGGGCAGGTGGCAATGCGGGCAAACTGCTCATGTTAGGCATGTTTACTATGGTTAAAGTAGTTACGTTTTTAAAGTACTGCAGGCCTTGCAAATACTGGGCGCCCTGTATGTTTTCAATATGCATACTGGTAGTATTAAGCACGGCGGCGCAGGTGGTATCAAGCTGCCAACCGGTGGTGCCGTTACCGGTCATACAACCCGAAAAGCCATTGCCATCAAGCCAGGTGCCAAAGGCAAGGTCGGGTATGCTTACATATTGGGCGCGTGTAATTGCCACTGTAAAAACGATGGCCAAAAGGGTTATTGCTTTTTTCATAGCTGCAACTTTGGTTTTTTGAAATTACATAAATATATTATTGCAGTGCTTTTTTAATGGATATTTAACTATTTGGGTGGATTGGCAAGTGTTAAAATAAAAGGCAAAATCCAGTTTAACACGAAGAATACAAAGGTTATTTAATGCAAAGAATACAAGGGTTAAATACTGAAACGCGGAAGGAAATGCTTATCCGGGTTTGCATTTTAGCCCCGGCGGGGCGGGCTTATGGTAGCACCGGGTGATAACCCGGGGGATGGATTGTATTATTTATTTAGTCCGCCGCGGCGGATGGGGAACCCCAAGCAGCCTAACCACCCCGTGGCTGAGCGCCACCCCTCCTTAAAAAAAGGAGGGGAATACAAATACAAAACAGCCTTCTACCCCGACCCAATTAACCACCCCACCAAAAACACCAACACGCCGCCTACTACTACCTGGAAAATGGCGGAGAGGAGGGGAGTATCCATATAGCGTTTGCGTATCCAGGCAATTACGCCCAGTTCAATTACAACTACGGCAATGGCAATGCTGGTGGCGGTGTGGAAGTTGCGGATAAGGTAGGGCATGGTGTGGCCAAGGCCGCCAACGGTGGTCATAAGCCCGCACACGGTGCCGCGGATGAGGGGCGAGCCGCGGCCGCTTAGTTTGCCGTCGTCGCTCATGGCTTCGGCAAAGCCCATGCTAATGCCTGCACCTACGGATGCCGCAAGGCCTACTTTAAAAGTGGCCATGGTGTTGGTGGTGGCAAAGGCGGCGGCAAACAATGGCGCCAGGGTTGATACCGAGCCATCCATTAGCCCGGCAAGGCCCGGTTGCACAAAGCGCAGCACAAACAGGCGGCGCTCGGCTTCCTTTTCGTGTTGAAGCACACCGGCGGCTTCCTGTTGGCCTTCAATACCCACGGCGGTGGCTTCGTGTTTGCCTTCTTCCTGTGCAAGGTCGCCCAGCAGTTGGCGGATACCCGCATCGGTGCTGCGTTTCATGGCGGCCTCGTAAAAGCTGCGCGATTGTATTTCCATCAGCGCGGCTTCCTGGCGGGCGTGGCTGGGTTGCAACGTGCGCTTAAACCACGAGGGGCGGCGCACTACAAAGCCCTTTACGTCCTGCCGACGTATAAGCGGTATGTGGTCGCCAAAGCGGCTGCGGTAAATATCAATTAACCGGTGCCGGTGGCCGTCTTCCTCTTCGGCCATGGTGCTAAACAACTCGGCCGTTGCCGGAAACTCTTTGCGTAGCGAGTCGGCAAAGTCGCGGTAAATGTGTGCGTCTTCTTCCTCGGCGCTAATGGCTAGGGCTAGTATCTGTGCTTCGTTTAGTTCGTCAAATCGCATGGTTTATGTAGTTAAGGTTATAGTAATATTTAGTGTTATGAAGTTCGTTTATTTTTTGGAAAGGGGGCATGAAAAATATCATCTGTTGGGCAGAGATAATTCATGTGCGGTGCGCAAAAGCAAAGAAGCCCTCGCTGCACTGGCAGCGAGGGCTTCAAACATCTTTACCACTTAATGAAGGTTCAGCTATGGCTTTTTTGATATTGCCAAAATCATTTGTTGCATTTCGGCGTTTTGCTTTTTAAGCTCATCAACCTGTTTTTGCAGGGCGGTTATACGCTCATCGGTTGTGGTTGCCTGTTGCTCAATTTGCTGTTGCTGCTCTTGCATGCCTTTCACCAGGGGCATTACAAAATCAGTGTATCCCAAACCGTAAAGGTCGTGCGGCCCGCTGGGTTTATGCAGGCCGTTAAAATCGTAACCAACGGCGTTGGCAGCCTTTTCAACTTCCTGCGCTATAAAGCCCGATTGGGTTATTTTCTCAATATCATATTTGCCCTCCCATGTTTGGTTATCGGCTTTTGGGTTACCGGTAATCTCCATCTCGTGGTGCAGGTTAAGGGTATAAGTAACCGGGCGCAGCCGCTTAATAAAATCAAGGCCGGGCACGTTTTCTTTCACATTATCTTTTACACGGGCATCGCTATATGCCGTAAGCGATATAACTCCACAACGTATTAAAGTAACACTGCCATTGCCAAAATCGATAGAATTGCTGGCAGGGGTACCGATGTTGCCGGCATCATCGCCTATGGCCGTATAATTACTAATTCCGCCCGGGGCCGCACCACCTGCCTGGTAGCCAATGGCAGTGTTAGATGACCCGGTTGTCATGCCACCCAATGCATCAAAACCAATAGCTGTATTACTACCACCGGTGGTATTGTATTGCAGCGCCAATGCGCCTATAGCCGTATTATCAGTACCGGTAGAGTTGGTGTATAATGCCTGGTTACCAAAAGCAGAATTAGATTGCCCGCTGGTGTTGTTAAGCAGTGCCTGGCTGCCAAAAGCACAGCTAAACCAGTTAGTGTTATTGTAAAGCGCCTGGTAACCCACAGCAGTGTTAGCAAAACCCGAACTTAGCGTAAACAGCGCCTTGCTACCCACTGCCGTGTTTTGCCCGGTGCCGGTGCTTAAATTGTAAAGCGCCGAGTCGCCAATGGCTACCTGGTTGCTGAGGGTGGTGTTATCAAATAGCGCCTGGTTGCCCATGGCCACGTTGCTATTGCCGGTACTATTACGGAAAAGCGCTTGGTAACCGTTGGCCGTATTATTAGAACCTGTGGTACCGGTAATTGAGCCGCTGATGGCCATCACTCCGGTACCGGTATTGTTGTTGCCGGTAGAATTGGTAAGCGCCGCCTGGCCAATGGCGGTATTGTTATTACCGGTGGTGCTTTGTAGTGTTGCCTGGCCTATGCCTGTATTACCGTTGCCGGTAGTAACCTGTTGTAGCGATCCATATCCAAAGGCAGTGTTGTCTTTACCTGTGGTGTTATTATTTAGTGCACCGTAACCTATAGAGGTATTATTAAAACCCGTAGTATTGGCTTTCAATGATTGGTAACCAACCGCTGTATTGCGAAAACCACTCGTATTTACTGCCAGGGCCTGGTAGCCAATAGCTACTGTTCCATTACCATTATTCGCATTTTCACCGGTCAGCGCACCGTATCCTAAGGCTGTAGATAAGTTACTGTTGTTGTTTTCAATGATACCTGCCTGAACACCATTTACTTTAAACATCAAATCAACATTATCGGTAGTGCCTAAAAAATTGGTTCCGGTTGTTGTGCCTGCATTACCGGTAAGGGTCCAGGCATCGGTGGCACTGCTGCCGGTAGCGCCGGTAACACCCGTTGCCCCTGCTGCGCCATCGGCACCGCTGGCACCGCTGTTGCCGGTAACGCCGGTAAGGCCTGTAGTGCCGGTAGCGCCGTTGTTACCCGATGGCCCGGTGGCTCCTGTTGCACCGTTATTTCCGCTAACGCCCGTGGCACCGAACCCCGTGGCGCCAATGGCACCGTCGTTGCCGGTTGGCCCTGTTGCTCCGTTATTACCGGTTACCCCTGTAGGCCCGGCAACACCGCCATTAGCCGAGTACAATGCATAAGGCACACTTAATAACTGTGCCTGCCCTGTTACGGTATAATTGGTGCCACCGGTAGGGTCGGTTTCGGTTTTAATATTGTATGGGCCTGCACCCCAGTTAATGCCGGCAAAAGTGCCGCTAACCACGGTGCCCGAACCTATGCTTAAACTTGCCAGGCCATTGGCGTTGGTAGTAACGTTTTGCGTTTCGATATAAACATTGTTGGTGGTGCTTGTTTGTATAATAGTAATGCGTATACCAACCGGTTGGCCGGCAACCAGGTGGCCGGCAGCATCGCGTATTACGGTTTGGTAACTCATGGCCTGTGGTGCTTGTGCAAAGGCGGCAAATGCAATAAATACCGCGGCAATCAGGGTAACTAATTTTTTCATGCTACTGGTTTAGTTGTTTTTAATAATGTTGAATGTTTTAACTATCTTCTTATCGTCGGTTACGCTTAGTAAATAGGGGCCTGCTGCAAATTTTTGAATAGGGATAACAGTTAAAGCTCCGGCAATTTTTTGGCTCATCAGTAATTTGCCGGTTACATCGTACAGCATAAAGCTTAGGTTATCAAGCGTTGTGTTTTCAACTTTAAGGTTAAGCACGCTTTGCGCCGGGTTCGGAAACTCGTTAATAAGCAGGTTAATAAACTTATTATCGTCAATGCCTACCGTAAAAAACTCGTAAGGCTGCTGCACACCCTGGTTAGACGAGGCCGTTGCACCCGAAACATAAGTATACACCGGCTGCCCTACCGAGTAGCTGGCACTGCCACCGCTACCTGTGGCATCGCCCCCGGCGGCATTGGCGCTTTGTTGCGCACGCAACGGCACAAGGCCTGCAAAAAGCAAGGTTAAAATCAATAAAATAGATTTTGCCTGTTTCATGATATTAATTTTAGAGAACGTATTGAATGTCTTAAATCGCGCACCGGGTCAAAGTGTCATGGGTATAAGGCCAAAGGCTTATGTCGCTATTTCAAATATAGCAACAGAATTTTACTTACAATTTTTTTATTTAACCACTAAGGCCCGTTCCGTTCAGGCGGGCTTTAGTGGTTAATAGCTCTAACTATCTTCTTTTTTTACCGAGCCCCGCAGTTGCATAAACTTATTGAGCAAATCACTAAACCCATATATCCACTTATAAAATATGAGTAAAATCATAATTTATGCCCTGTTTCGGTAGCGGTGTTTTTAGTTATTTAGCGTCGCCTCCCGGGATGTTCACCCCTAAAAGTTCTTTAGCTTTTAAGTAAACACCCATATTACCGGGGGGATATATGGACTGTTTCGCCCAAAGGGTTAGGCTCTTTGGGCTTTTTTATTTTATGGGTTGTTGGGTATTTGGTGCAGGTGTTTCGGTATCGCAAAAAAGGCTTAGTTCAATTTTATCGCTTTTTAAAACATTGCCGGTAAATACTACTATCGAACAAAAATCGTAACCCGATGCCGTAAAGTTTTTGATATGCGGCACCAGGGTTTGGCTAAGGGTATGCAGTGGTTTTAAAAACAACAGGTCTTTTTGTGCTGATAGCGAATCGCCTTCGTTATAAAACGTAAGCATACAGGCATCTAATTTGCCAACGCCGGTTAACGTTAACTGGCGCACCGTACCGTGCTGGTTTTTCAGCGCGCTTAGGTCTGTGGGCTCGTCCCGGTTTATTACAATATTGTTTTCCACGCTACAAAAATAAACAGGGCAAAGTGCGTATTAGCTGCCAATGGTCAGCCAAAAGCCTGTAAAAAGTCAAATATTATGATTAATGGTTGTAGGACAATACAGTTAACCACTAAGGCACTAGGTGCACTAAGTGGCACTAAGAAAGTTACCAAAATGCTTTTATTGTTATCCGGCTGGCCGAGCAATATTTTCGTTTGTAGCCTGTATAGCCGCCCTATTTAAAATGCCCTGATAATTGAATTGCCTGGAATATTCTAAAACTAAATTATTTGTATTTAAACCTTAGTGGTTCTTAGTGTGCTTAGTGCCTTAGTGGTAAATTGTATTATGTCAACAAGGATAAAGCGCCCCTCTAAAATTTATGAATCCCGGTTTCTTTAGGGAAAGAATATTTGGGTAACACGGCATCGTACAAAATAAACTCAATTGATTTTTTGAGTTGGGTTAGCGAGTTTGGTTTTACCAAAAACCATTCGGCGCCAATGTGTTTAGCGTCTTCTATATCTTTTGGGCTATCAGATGTGGTGTAAATAATAACGGTAATATCGTATAGGTTTTTTAGCTCCCATAAACATTGCTTGCCGTCCATACAAGGCATGTTTAAATCTAAAAAAATGTAATCGGGCAGGCGCTCGGTGGTGGCAAGCATCCTCAGGGCATCTTCGCCGCCGTAGGCATGGTAATAATCAATATGCTTATCTATTTCATTCAACGCCCTTTCAAAAATGAAATGTTCATCTTCATCATCATCAATCAAAAATACCTGCAGGGGAGTTTGCATAGGTGCAGCACTTACATTTAAAGTTACCAAAATTACGGAAGATTATTTTTAGTGAGATGCCATAGAACATAACTACCGGTTGACCTTAACACAAAACAAGGTGCTGCGTGTTCAAAACAGGTTTTATGATTAGAATCATACGGGTTAATTTTTTGTGTAGATTCTTTTCCCCATCCATTATAATAATAGCTGTGCTAAATAACAGACTATAAAAGCAAGATATGGCCCGTACAGAGGCTGAGGAAGTGTCTAATAAAAACAAATAATGCAAATTTTAAATTGTTTTATAAGCGCAGATTCTTTCCCCCAACTAACTGTTTGTGTTTCATCTTATTACCCTTTTTAAACCGATACCCGAAAAATATTATAAATATCAATTACTCTGTTTACATTGCGTTTTAAAGCAACGCGGCGTATTGCCATCTCCATCCCCCGGCATTAAACCGCAATGTGCTTTTACAACAGCTTACAACACTAAAATTAACCCGGTACAAAAACACCGATAAGTAAGTATATACCTACATGAAGGAGAAACGTGAAACTGAAGAGACAGCGAACCAGTGGCGTTACGCGGTAATGGCAATTATAACAGCAGCCCCGGTTTATACACAGGCAAGGCAATTAAACTTTGTTTTTTTGAAACACAGGCCGCCGTTGCTATTGGTGGGCACAGATGGCTTTGTCGTTATCATAATATGTATGCTAGTGGCACTGGCAGCCTGGGCCTGGTTTTTTAACCGTAAAATAAGCAGTAACAATACCCAACTAACAGCCGCCCAACAGCAGCTAAAACAGTTAAACCAACACCTTGAAGAAACGGTGGCCGAACGCACCGAAAAACTGCAAAAAACAGTTAATGAACTTTCGGCATACAAATATTCGCTCGACCAATCTGCTATTGTTGCCATTACCGACCAAAAGGGAATAATCAATTACGTTAACGATACCTTTTGCCGCATCTCGCAATACAGCCGCGAAGAATTAATTGGGCAAGACCACCGGATAATTAACTCGGGCCACCATGGTAAAGATTTTATACGCAACATGTGGGTTGCCATTGCCCATGGGCAAACCTGGAAGGGCGAGTTTAAAAACCGCGCCAAAAACGGCACCTGTTATTGGGTTGATACAACAATAATCCCTTTTTTAAACGAAGCCGGTAAGCCAACCCAATACTTATCTATAAGGTACGAAATTACCGAACGCAAAAAAGCCGAAGAGGAACTTATTAAAGCCAACCGGTTATATGCATTTATAAGCGCCATTAACCAAAGCGTGGTACACCTAACCAACCAGCAAACGTTGCTAGATAATGCCTGCGATGTGGCCGTACGCATAGGCCAATTTAGAATTGCCCGCGCAACTTTGCTTGACGAGTCAACTCAAACACTTAAAATAGTAAGTATACACGGCGATAAAAGCGTTGTGGATGCTATGAAGAAGTATGCAGTGGTAGGTATTGACCATCCTGTATTAAATGGCACACCCACTGCCCGCGTGCTTAAAACCGAGCATTATGTAGTGAGTAATGATGTGCAGAACGACCCCGCCTTTGTTGCACTTAAAAAAGAATTTGCCGAAGTGGGTGCGCGTTCAATTATTTCATTTCCGCTTAAAAGGTTTGGCAAGGTAATAGGCATTTTTAGCCTGCAATCGGGCGAGGTTGATTTTTTTGACGACCGCGAAACCGCCATGCTTGAAGAAGTAGCGATGGATATTTCGTTTGGACTGGAAAATATTATGCGCCGGGAAATACGTGCACGCAATGAAGCTTTGATTTTACAAAACGAGGCCCGCTTAAAAAAAGCACAAAGCATTGCCCACTTCGGGCATTGGGAACTTGACCTTGCAACCGGTCTCGGAGAGTGGTCGGAAGAGTCGTGCCGCATTTATGGGCTTGACCCGGCAGATAATAAACACAGCTATGAGAGCTGGGTTTCATTTCTACATCCCGATGATTTGACTTATGTAATGGGTGTACTGCAAGAACAACAGCAAACATTAAAGCCTGCTGCTTATGAGCACCGTATTATACGCCGCGATGGAAGCATACGGCACGTACATTCCGAGGGGATGTTTGAATTTGACGCTAACGGTAAACCTGTAGCCCTTTATGGCATCAGCCACGATATAACAGAGCAAAAACTGGCAGAAGCGCGAATTGAGTTTGACCGCAACAATCTCGACGCCTTAATTAATAACACCGGCGATTTTATGTGGAGCGTTGATTTGAACTGCAGGATAATTACCTATAATCAACCCCTGGCAAAAATGCTCAAAATATTTTCGGGCAGAGAGATTGCAAAAGGCGATGACATGCTCTCCTTCTCTTACTCTAATGAGCAGGCAGCGCTGTATAAAGGATATTACCAAAGGGCATTTGCCGGCGAAGCTTTTACGGTAACCGAATATACCGGGGCACCGGCCGATTTGTGGGCTGAACTTTCGTTTTACCCCATACGCGAGGGCGATAAAGTAATAGGCTCGGCCTGCTATTCGCGCGATATTACTGAAAGAAAAAATGCTGAGGAAAAAATACGCCGCAATGAGGTGCAGTTAAACGAGGCACAAAAGATTGCAAAAATAGGTAGCTGGGAAGTTAATATGATTGACCACAGTCAAGCCTGGAGTGATGAGTTATTTAGCATTTATGGTATTGAAAAATGCACCCCTACAACCGAATTGTATTTGTCCTTTGTGCATCCCGATGACAAGGCCCGCGCTATGGAGGGCGTTGCCCAAACCATGAAAACCAACCAGGGCTCATCGGCCGATTTCAGGTTTATACGTGGTGATGGGGCTATAAGGCATGCCCACGCTGCATGGCAATTTGAAATGGATAAGGATGGTAAGCCACTGCGCCTGTATGGCATTGTGCACGATGTAACCGAGCAGAAACTGGCCGAAGAAAAGCTACGCCGTAACGAATCGCAATTAAAAGATGCGCAGGTTATTGCCGGGCTGGGTAGTTGGGAAATGGATATGGTTAACAACGGGCTGGCCTGGAGCGATGAGATGTTCCACATACTCGGCTATTTGGCCGGTGAGGTTGAACCTAGTAATGAAACGTTCTTCTCGATGGTTCACCCCGACGACGCGGAATACATAAACAATCGTTTTGCCTCGGCCATTACACAGTTCGAAAGCTCAAGCAGTAATTTCAGATTAATCAGAAAAGACGGGGCCGTGCGCCATGCTTTTAGCGAGTGGAAGTTTGAACTTGATGATAACGGACAACCGGTTAGGATGTATGGCATTGTGCAGGATGTAACCGAACAAAAGCGCGTTGAAGAAAGGCTGCGCAAAAGTGAGGCTAAGTTAATCGAGGCTCAAAGCATTGCCGGCCTGGGCAGTTTTGAAATTGATTTAGCAACCAACGCAGTGCAGTGGAGCGATGAGCAATATCACCTGCTTGGTTATAACCGCGGAGATATAAGGCCCGATACAATGGTGCTCTTTTCGATGGTGCATCCATTGGATCTGCCATCGGTTCGGCAGCAATTTGCGCATGCCATGGAGACTTTGGAGCCGGGGACAAGCACTTTTAGGCTAATTAGAAATGATGGAGTTACCATTTATACTTATTGCCGGTGGCAATTTGAATTTGATGATATAGATAAGCCGGTTAGGCTTTATGGCATTTTGCAGGATGTTACCGAAAGGGTAAAACACCACGAGGAACAGGAACTTTTTGCAGCTATTGTTAACTCGAGCGACGATGCCATTATCAGTAAAACACTGGATGGGGTAATAAGTAGCTGGAACCACGGTGCCGAAAGGGTGCTGGGTTACCGGGCCGATGAAGTTGTGGGCAGGCATATTTCAGTAATTATACCGCCGCACCTACAGGGCGAAGAAAACCGGATACTGGGCCAGATAAAGTGGGGGCAATCGGTAGATCATTACGAAACCGAACGGGTGCGAAAAGATGGCGTGTGTATTGCTGTATCGCTTACAGTTTCGCCGCTCAGAGATGCTGCAGGGCAGGTAAACGGCGCCTCGAAAATTTTACGCGATATTACCGGTAAGAAAAAAGCCGAGGCTGAAATTCAAACATTAAATGAATCGCTTGAACGGCGTGTAACCGAGCGCACTGCACAGCTTACCGAGGCCAACAAAGCGCTTGAATCTTTTACCTATTCGGTATCGCAAGATTTGCGGGCACCGGTGCGTACTATCATTGGTTTTACCAAAATGATTCAAAAAGAATACGGCGCCGGTTTTGAGCCCGGTTTAAAAGAGTTGTTTGAATACCTTGAATCCGGCGGCAACCGTATGAATGCCATTATTGATGACATGCTTACCCTGGCCAAATACGAAAAAGGCGCGTTAAAAATAGCAAGGGTAAATATGGAGCACCTTTTTACCCTTGTTTGGAACCACATAGCACAATCAACACCGCACACCGCCACGCTGGTTATGGACACGCTGCCTGTGGTAGATGCTGATGCAAGTATGATTGAACAGGTTATTGTAAACCTGCTTAGCAACGCTGTTAAGTATTCATCTAAAAAAGAAAAACCGGTAGTAAACATTGGCTGCGAAAAAAACGATACGCACCTTACCTTTTTTGTAAAAGATAACGGGGCGGGTTTTGATATGAAAAACTACCACCGCTTATTTGGCGCCTTCCAGCGCCTGCACAGCATCAGCGATTTTGAAGGCACCGGTGTGGGCCTATTGCTGGTAAAAAAGATAGTTGAAAAGCACGGCGGCCTTGTATGGGCCGAGGGCAAAGAAAACGAAGGCGCTACTTTTTATTTTACACTACCGTGCGCGACGGGGGTGTAATGCCTTTAAATAAAACAATTGTCATTGCGAAGCCTTTTCCAAAATTAATATTAGAGAAAAGGCTGTGGCAATCTTCAACTTTGTCTTTAAGGCTATTGTGCAGTAAACACAAAGTTGAAGGTTGCCACGAACAATAACTCTTTTATTTTTTACGGCAATTATTCTCGCAATGACATCTGTTTTATATTTAATTTCAAACAGCCGCTTACCCTACCTTTACACTACACAACATATCCGAATGTATGTTTAGCCCGATGTTGGTTATGTTGTAAACATGCTCGCTGGCAACAAGCCATACTATTTCGCAAAACTCGCGCTCGCTAAAATGTTTTTTTAAGTTGGCTATGGTATCGGGGTTAAATTTCTTATCGCGGGTTAATTCGGTGGCATAATCAAGGGCAGCGCGTTCGGCATCGGTAAATAAGGGGCTGGTTTTGTATTGGCCAAGGGCATCAAATTTGGCGGGGTTCATTTTTTGCTCAATAGCAAACCAGCGGCTGATATCAATACAAAAAAGGCAAACATTAATGCGTGCCACCTGTTGGCGCACCAGCATAATGGTTTCGGCGGGTAACACCAGCTTTTTATCCAGCTCCGAAATCTTACCCTGAAACTGCCCAAAAGCCAGCGGCATTCGCGCAGCAAAAACGGTTAAGGGTGTTAGCACTTTGCCAAACTGCCTGCGGGTAAAAAAATAAACAAGCTTCATCATTAGCCCATCGGGCTTTTCTATAGGCGGCAAAAACGTATCCATGTATCGTAGGTTTAATAGTTTTTGAAATTACTGTTATAACGAGTGCGACTTTAAAAACCGGACAATTTGAACAGCAAATTTTAGTTCAAAATTAATACCTAAATTTCCGCCAAGCCTAACAGCCTTTTTTACATGCAAACCCGCATTTGTGCTTTACTTTTTTTACTGGCATTATGCCATTTAACAAACGCCCAGGGCCGAAGGCTGTTTTTAGTGGCAGGGCAAAGCAATGCTGTTGGTGTGGGCAATGCCGCTTTATCTGCCACCTGCTTACCCGGCACTTGCTTCGAATACATATCAACCACCGACTCGCTAAGGCCTTTAAAAGACCCTGTTGGCTACGCAGCACCTAATCAGGATTTTATGGCAGCCATAACCGGTAGTGCCTGGCCATCATTCGCCTCAACTTACCACCAGCTTACCGGCGATACGGTAATTATTGTGCAGGCTGCAAAAGGCGCCACCTCGTGCGCAGCAGCGGCTGATGCCGGGGCGGGTAACTGGAGCAGCAGCTATCACCTTTTCCCCGAAGCCATTGCCAAAATAAAGGCGGCCGGGGCCAACACCGGCCTGCCGGTAAGCGGCGTTATATGGCTACAGGGCGAATCGGACGCGGTGGGCATTTACGCCAATAAAATAGCAGTATGCCAATACCAGGATGCGCTGAAAGATTTGATACAACGCTTCCGCGATTCGCTGCGGTGCAACCTGCCTTTCTATATTATTCAAACCGGTTTGTTTACACCTGCGTACGATAGTGTTTTTTGTATTGCGCGCAACGTGCAGCAAGCCGTGGCCGCCGAAGACCCGCTTACATTTATCGTCGATTCATCTGCTATAACCTTTCGCGCATTGGGGTTAATGAACGCCGATCAGATTCATTACAACCAATACGCGCTTAATACTATTGGCGCTACGGTGGCACAAAACATCAGGCATATCGAGCAGGTTGCCAATTTTGATACCTGCTACGCGCAACCCCAGCCCATCCTATCACCCGATTGGGATGTTTTTCCCTCGCCGTTTAACGATTACCTGCTGCTCGAAATCCGCAACTGCAATTGCGCCGATATCAACCTGCGCATCACCAATTTGCTGGGCAAAACGGTTTATAAAACGCAGCAAAACATCCTGTCACTCAGCCAGCTCAAATTTTCTATCTCCACTGCCAACCTTGCACCCGGCGCCTACATTGTCGACGTTCGCCTTAACAACCAATGGCGGCTAACGAAGAAATTGGTGAAGGAGTAACATAGAAATAATTCCAATTCATCAAATCACAGTATGGGGTTGCCTTCGGCCCGCGCTATCCGCTACAAGTCCTCGCTCCCAAAACCTCGCTGCGGGCTTTCCGCTCCTATCGCTAACCCGCCCGCCAAAAAAGAATCGCGTCATTGCGAGGAGGCTCCGCGACGAAGCAATCATGGAATAGGTTCGCCGAAGCCTATTTCAGCACCTTTTACCCCCCTCTTAGCGCCCAACATATTTAACTTTACAAAATACCTAACTACCTCACAATCAATATCAATTACAAATTAATTGCAATATAACATACAACGAAACATACAAGCCACACCACAATCAAATTACTAAAAGCAAAAATCCCGGAAGGCAATCGGAAAGCAGAAACAACTTTACACACCCCACCCTTCAAGTTCGCGTCATTGCGAACGAGGTTTCCGAGTGAAGCAATCCTGGAATGCGAAGGACGAACATTTTCATTTGGGGACTTTTGGGGAGTTTTGGGGAGTTTTTTAAATGCAGCTCTCCTACGCAGTTGTTAACAGGCGGCTTGTATTTGCATTCCCCTCTCTATTCGAAGTCTCGATAGCTATCGGGAGGAGGGTCGACCAGCGAAGCGCGGTCGGGGAGAGGCCCGGTTGTTTGCCTTTCAACTCCAAACTACTATCACAACTATTTCAAAGAACAGCAAAACATAAACCTGTTATTTCACACTATATTACTAAATATTTTTGAATCCTGCAAGGAGTGTCGATAACTTTTCTGTTGCCAAAAATCCGGTCCTTTTTTTAAATAGGGGTGTGCCAAGCGAGGTGTGCGTGGCTGTTTTGCATTTAAAATAAAACAGATGTCATTGCGAGAATAATTCCCGTAAAAAATAAAAGAGCGATTGTTCGTGGCGATCTTCAACTTTGTGTTTAATGTCAAACTTGGCTAAAGCGGAAATTGACAGATCGGATTTGGGTGCCAGTTTGTGCATCGCATAAACTTGACGCAGCGAGGGTCGCCACGTGCAAATAAGTTGATATAACGCCAGCGTCGGCGCAACTAGTCAACCTAATTAAGAGTTTAGCACCCGCACTAAAAGCAATGGTTTATGTTATTGCCAATATGGTTTTATTGTGTTTGATTTGGGTTGATAAATAATTTACTCCACATGCTACTTAGCTTGATTGCTTCCGAAGCTTTAAAAATTGTCGCTAAAAAAGGCCTCGAAGCCGTCGTTGGCAAAACTGCCGAGGATGCATATGCCCAGATAAAACAAAAAATAATTGGCCTGCTTGGTGGCGATAAATCAGCCAGCGAAGCATTAGCGCAATACGAACAAAACCCAACCGAAGACACGAGAGATGTATTAATGGCTGGACTTACGGAGGCCATGGAGAGGGCGCCACAAGAGGCCCAAAAGCTGGAAACGTTTGTAAACGACTACTCGCAAAAAGTGCAGTTGCATCATAGTAACCATAACGTTGTGACTTTAATTCAACAACAGACCATAATTGGTATTGACCCAGATAAACATGCAGATGTTATAGTGAGTCTTAAAGAGGTAACAAGGACGTTGAGAGAAAAGGAATCAGAAAATGCTCGGTTGGTAGAAGCAAAAGAACTTTCAGAACATGAAAAACAACGTTTACTGGCTGAACTTGCTGAAGAACGCGGCAAAAACAATTTCAGCAAGGCCATTAAAGATAGACTTTCCCAACTGGATGCTGTGAATGACTTTGCAGCGGCCGAAAGGCTACTAAAAGAAGAAATTGCTCAAAAGCAGCAAAGAGAATTGGCAGAAACTTATTATCAGTTAGGTGGGTATGCCAAACTGCAACTTAAATACAAGGATGCATTAACTTACTATGAGAAAGCCATGCATTTAGAAATAGTAAACCCACTATATCCCAATGAGGCTGGTATTATGATGTGTATATTGGGCTTTTACAAAAAGGGGATAGAACTATATGAAATAGCGCTGTTGCTGGAGCGAAATATAAAAGGAATTGAAAATGGTAACGTTGCTATACTGCATAATAATATTGGTGACGCATGGAAAGCGCTTGGAGAATATGGAAAAGCCCGCGAGTATCACGAAAAAGCATTGGGTTTGCACAGGGAGATATACGGCGACAAGGATCTCTATGTGGCTATCGTTTATAATAACCTTGGAGGCACTTGGGATATGCAGCATGACTATAGAAAGGCAATTGAGTGTTACAATTTAGCCCTAGATATATTTATTGGTTTAGACAATCATGGTTATCCGCATATAGCGGCTTGTTATAATAATATTGGTAAGGCATGGTGTTCCCTCGGCGACTTTCAAAAAGCAATCATATTCTATAATAAGTCCTTAAGCATAGATATAGCCGTAAATGGTCTCAACCATCCTGATGTGGCAATTGATTACAATAATCTTGGTGGAGCTTGGTATGAACTGGGTGAGTTGGAACAAGCACTTGATTTTTTTTATAAGGCGCTAACAATAGACACAATTATATATGGAGATAGCCATCCGAAAATAGCTTTTCTGTACAACAACCTTGGCGGCGTTTGGAGAGCAAAGGGGGATTATCAAAAGACATTGGAATATTGTGAAAAGGCCCTTTATATAGATAAAAATACTTTTGGAGAGTTACATCCAAATGTTGCTGTCCGATATAACAATCTTGCGGGGGCCTGGTATGATTTGAAAAATATGGAAAATGCCATATACAATTTTGAAAAGGCGTTGAATATTTTAGAAACAATGTATCCCGATGGGCAAGACCGGTACACTAAACAATGTCGGGCTAACCTAACATATATGCACAGCCTTAAGAAATAAAAGATAAAAAATACGTCAACTGTTCCAGGCTTCGAATAAGTATCAAGTCGAAACTAGCCCCCATTTAAGCGTGGCTTCCACCAAGCCCGTAGCCTCGGGGCTACGAAAATTTGCCGTTAAATCCGATATTATAACCCTTGCACCCGGCGCCTACATTCTCGACGTCCGCCTTAACAACCAATGGCGGCTAACGAAGAAATTGGTGAAGGAGTAAGGATAATGAAACCGCTGTAACATTTTTAAATTCTATATTAGCCGCGCCCCCTCTGTCATTGTTTAAACATAAATAATTTGTCATGTCGAAGTTATTTTCGCAGGGCTTTAATTCACTGTTCAGCTGTTATTCACTAAAAGTTATTACACTAATAACCGGTGTGGTTATTGTTGCCTTGTTGGCCATGCCGTCGTGCAAAAAACCGGTAATTAAACCTAACCCGCCACAACCCGAGGTTGGTACCGTATGGGTAGGCGCTTATGAAGCGGGCTATATCGACTTTGCATTAAAGTATAATGTAAAACTGGCCGCTATTTTCGAAACCAACGGTACGCAAACACCCGAGATTACCAACTGGATTAATTTTATAAAGTCGGCACAACAGCGGGGCGCTAAGCTGCGCATTTGCCCCATACCGGTTTCAGATTCGGCATACCTCGACGACCGCCACGCAGCCGCCCAACTGGCCATAGTATGGAATTTTGTGCAACTGATGCAAAGCCAGGGTGTAAAACCCGGCGAGCTGATTTTGGATATTGAAGGGATGAATGCCAGTAAATATTGCCAGGCGCTGGTTTCGTTTGTGTTGGGCAATACTGCCGCCCGCGATACGCTGATAGCCAATGTGCTTCCCAAAGCCGCGCACGACTCGGCCATTGCCGCCTACCAGGCGTTTGTAAACCAGGCGCACAATGCAGGCTGGCGTGTTGGCGCTACCACGCTTAACCAAATTGCCTGCGAACCGGTAGGCGGCGACATTAATATTGAGCGCGTACTTGGCATACCTATTACCGGCATTAGCTGGGATTTTGTTACCTACCAGGCTTACCGCACATCTACATATTCAGTTTTTCAGTCCATTGGATTTCCGTCGCCTACCTCCTGGTTTGTTTACCGGTTTGCCCAAATGGCCCGCGGGCATTACGGTGCCAACGGCGGCGTTGACATAGGTATTATGGGCATCAATTCAAGCTGGGGGTATAGTTCCATTGCCGATTGGCAAAATGATGTAAGTGCCACCCGAGCTGCCGGTATTAACCCCGATTTGGTGGCCGGTTTCAGGATGGAATCTGCCATTACCCCTAACTTTACCGACTCAACGCAATGGTTTACACAACTAGAAACCTCTCCGGCACCAACCGCCCCAATAGACGACCTTTCGACCGATGATTACATTCTATTATACGATTCGGCCGATAGCAGGCTTGCACCGTTTATGCCTCAGTAGGTGCATGGCGCACATCAACCTGGCGCTTTAATAGCCACCCGCGGTTGACAAAAAAGTTGGTGAAGGAGTAGGTTTTAGAGATTTACAACTCCCAAATGGCTATCGCCTGTGGTTAGCCGTATTTATTCTTTCTTTTTACCACCACCGGTAGGCACAAACAACTGCTTTAGCTGATCTAAAACCTGTGTGCCGCCGTTGATAGAGATACCCGATATTTTATCGCTGATACGCTCAATGTATTCAAGCTCTTTTAACCTGAAAAGGATTTCGTTTTCTTCCATCAGCTTCGCAGTATTTAGCAGGCTGCGGGTGCTGGCTGTTTCTTCGCGGCGGAAAATGGTGTTGGCCTGGGCCTTCTTTTCGGCAACCAAAACCTGGTTCATAATATCGCGTATTTCGCCGGGCAGTATAATATCGCGGATGCCGGCGGTAATAATTTGCAGGCCTAGTTCGGCGCATTTCTCTTGCAGCTTTTCAGCTACAAAAGGGCCTACTTCTTCCTTCTTCTCCAGCATACCATCAAGGCTAAGGCCGCCCACGTATTCGCGCAGGGCAAGTTGTAGTAAAATGTAGAGTTGCTTTTCGTACTCTTTTACATTTACAACGGCCTTCATTACATCGGTAATTTTATATTGGCAAAAAAAGTTTACCCGCACCGCTGCCTTATCCGAAGTCAGGATTTCCTGTCCCGAAACTTCTAACTGCAATTGCCTGATATCAACCTTTACTACGTTTAGCGGCGTTGCGTTTTTCCAAAACGAATAAAGGCCGGGTTCGAGTACCTTTTCAAATTTGTTGTCAATAAAGAGCAAACCTTTTTCGTACGACTCAACCATAAACTGGCGGATGTAATTTACCAGCTGCGGACGGCTGTAAATATTAGGGTCGATGCTGCTATCAATAACCGGGTTATTGATATCGAAAATAACAAAGCGGCGTTCCTCATCATCTATCCAGTGCCCGTAAGTACCGGGTTGAATGGCATGCTGAAAGTTGCCGTTTTTATACTGTAGTCCCAGTTCGTTATCCTTTATTTCAATATAGCGTAGTTGTGCTTTTACCTGCGGGTCTTTTAGTAACAGGGTAAGTGGCAAACTGTTAGCCGCATAGGTGCCGCGCGTGCAGGTTTCCAGGGTTTGGCCGGGCCAAATAAAATGCCTGCCGGGGCCCAGCATACGCACGTAATTGCCGTTTTTAAATAAAAGCCCAATGCTTTGGTCGTTAATTGTTTCAAACATATCATTAAAATTAAAACTTCAAAAAAATAGAGAACCGGCAAAGGTAACCATCACGCACCGGCGGAAGTTAACTTAAGTAAAAACCGGGGCCGGCAGCTTCTAAACTGGGGCCAAATACCCGCAGGTAAAAGGCCGCAATAAAGCGTTTGCCCGCCGCAATTTTAACGGTATCCGTAAACCTGCTAAGCCTGCACACAACTGTAAGCAAACTCATTCTGTTGCTTACCGGCTAACTCCGCGCGGTTCTCCGAATGGTGGCCATTTTTAAAGAAGTGGCCTACTTCTCAACGGTAGAGTATTAGTCTACTTGGCAGCCTCGCCTGTTTTTAAGACAGCCGGGAGTCGAACCCGGGTTATGTAGGCTGAAGAGCAATTGCAGGGGCAGCATATTATTATCTACAGATAACAACACTACAGGGCCTTTTTGAAACCCACATCAGGTCCCCCGTCAAGGACTCATTCAGCCGCGCCGAAGATATGATTATTTTTTGAGTGGGATATTTAGGAAACTTACTTGCCGCCCGATACATTTAAAACGCGGGCGTAAAGTTGCCCTTTAGCTTATCGCGGTTTATATCGAAACTGAAAAAGCCCATGGAGATACCGGCCCTGATAAATAGCACGCTTTGCTGAAAATAAACGTTATAAGGGTCTTGCCCGTAATAGCCACCCTGCAAAAACAAACCGGCAAAGGATGTGCCCGGAACGCGTGCCGAAAAGGTAACTGATATGTTTAGGCGTTTGGTGATGTCGTACATTTTAACCGGTTGCAGGTTGTATATCGAACCGGTGTTAAAGTCGTAATCCCAGATGTAAGTAAGGTTGGCATACAGCCTGAAAATTTCTTTACGCGCGGGGCTGTTAATGGGAGTTTTAATCTTTTTATCGCGGCTTACAATATAATCCTGGTAATAAGGGGCCCATATAAAACCTATTTCGCCCGTAGTACGGTATTGGCCGTATAAATGATATTTGGTCATATCGGGATCAAGGCTGGATTTTGGGCTTAACTGGAATGACCCGTTCCAATAATAATTGTAGGGGGCCGAGGTGCGGGTTGAGTTGCCCAACAGGGCCTTGGTTTCTTTATCGTTTTGGGGCTTGCCTTGTTTTAAGCCGCCGTATATAAATTCGTAAATTATGAAATCCGAAAAGTCGCCGTTATACCGGTTCCAGTAACCATCGGGCAAAAAATGGATGCCATCCTGCCCGTTGGAGTGATGAAAAATTTTGAGCGCGAAATAATGTTTGGCCTTTTCGGGCGGGCGGTTCCAAAAGCGGTTGGCGGTTATAAAAAAGGTAACACCCGGCATTAAACTTGGCGTACGCACCGGTGATGACGAGTCGCCTTTTGCGGGGTCGTTTTGTAATATGCGCACGGTTACATCGGGGTGCAATTGCATGACAAAATAAACGCCTTTATGCGGCACATGAAACCACTTGCCACCAATGGGCACCGGTGTATTAAAAATGCCATCGAAAATGTAGGGCTTTTTTTGGTAGCTGCGCGGCTGCACATAATTAACCTCGCTGTAAGCCGAAGCAGTGCTGGCATCGGTTAATATAGTGGTGCTTTTAAAAAAGTCGAGGCTAATGGCCCGTTCATCCAGCACCTGCTGTACGGTTTGCGCACTATCGGCGGCTAAACCGGGTGCCGCTTGTGCATGGCTATTAAAGCAGGAAGCAAATAGCGCGGCAAGTAAAATTAATGGCACGTGGTTTTATTAATTGCTTAAATGTAGCAAAAGCAAATGCTTAAAGCGTGCCAAAATGGTAGAGGGCATGTTTTCACTTAACATAAGTCACCAACATCCTGGCGGTTTCGTGCCCATGCATATTGTAAATTTTGGTAGTAACCCTACCAAGGGTATCGAATATATAATTGTAGGTCATGGTATCTATCACGTCATCCCTTTTTGTCATTCGGTAGTGCGCCAGGTGTGTATTGGCGCGCCCTTCGTACTGGTTGATATTTCCAACAAGGTCTCGTTGCGGGTAGTAATACGTTCTGTCGATTGTATCTCCATGGCTGTAAGAAAGTACGTGGTCGCCGCCTGCTATTACAAAATGGGTAGTATCGCCGGGCGCAATATTGGTAATGCAATATCCGGCGGCATCATACAGCAGCGTAACGTTGCGCCAAACCGGTACACCGGCCTCAATAAAAGCACTTTTAAACTGTACTTCGCGGCCCTTGCTATCCAGTATTATATCATGTGGTGTGGCGTCATCATCCGATATCATTCTAACTATATTCCCTATATAACTTATTCTAAACACCCCCATATTCTTATCGCTGGAATCGATGATTAAACGGCCCTGCTCATCGTAGGTATAGGTCTCGGTAAAGCTTGCGGCTGCAGCGCCCCGGTGCACTTCCTGCTTTACCTTGAAACGCCAGTCCACCGTATTATGCCCGCCACTGAGGGCACCGGTAAACATAAAGGCAATTAGCAGGTATTTAAAGGCCGCAAGCATGTATTAAATATATACAGTTTTAACCGAAACAAGCTAAGCGGCATTCAACTATAAACTTGTGGTTTTACCCAAACAACTTATCCAAAAAGTCGTTGGTGTAAACGTTGGCGGTGTCGTACTTGGCCAGTGTTGCTTTGGCGGTGGCAAAGGTGTTTTTATAGTAAGTGCCCACCACCTGGTTTTTAATCAGCGCATCGTTGGTATATGGGCCGTTAGCCGTATAAGCCCAACCCTTCGACCACTCGGGTCGGATAACACTTCCCCATTGCGATTGCACCCAGGCTTCAAGCTCAACAAAAAAGTCGTTGCAGGTTTTGGTGCCGGGTATGGTTAAAATGTCCAGCCAAAAAACTGTGTCTAGGTCGGTGCGGGTGTTATCACATAGCGCCGAGGCAGAGAGTAATGGCGCCTGTGCTTGTGTGGGGTCAACGCCAAGGTTGGTTACTTTATCAAGGGTGGTGTAGCGCATCTCAACGGCCGAGTTGATGGGGTATTTAAGTTTGGCCTGGTAGCTTTCGTTCAGGCTATGGAATTTGTTGAAGAAATCGTAAGCGGTTTGCTGCACCTGGTTACGGTTAATTTGTATGGCATAACCAAAAGATGTAACGCGCATGGTAGTATCTTTTACGTAATGCAACACGTTGCGCGATGTACCGTTTAGCTTGGTAAACTCGCTGCCGTTTTTTGCATCGCGCGCGGTGCTTAGGGCCACAAACTGAAACAGCGGTGTAAGCCCCGGTGCATCGCTCAGCACTTTGCGTATTACAACGTTATCGGGGTCGGTAATGGTATTGGCAAAGCGGTAATTGTACGGGCCGGGCACCAGTGGGCCCGGTGGCGTTTCAAACTGCTGCCAGGTTTTAACCCATGGGTAAAACGTGCCCGGAAACCAGATTACCTCAACCCGCCCAAATTTGTTTACCAGCGATTGTATGGCGTTGGGGTCCAGGTTAGCAGCCGGTGCCTGGAACAACACTTTGCGCCGCGGATACACGTTCGAAACCTGTAGGTAATAGTTAAGCACCACGCGCATGGTTACCTGTGTTATAAACGCGCGGCCCAGGTGCACCAAAAAAGCAGCGGCATCAGGGTCGGTGCGGCTAAAGGTTTTCACTACGTATTTGCCACTGGCGGGGTCGCTTACTATGGCGCGGAACGACACTACCAGGTTACTTAAACATCCGCCCAGGCCTTTGGTATCGGCGCCCGGTGCATCAACACTGGTGCCGTGTGCGCCAATGGCCAGTGCACCACCCAGGGTAAGCGCACCGGGACCGGTCATGTTTACAAAGGTATAACCGGGGGCGCCACCTGGGTTAACGTTGTTTTGCTGCTCTAAAAACAAGGTAGCGGCATCAACAGTTATACCGGTGCCAAAAGTTGCCAGCGGCGTGCCACCGTTAGCATTAAACTGAGCCGCGCTTAGGTTAACCGTATTAATAAAAATTGTTTTACTAACGTCGGCCCCATTGCGTATTAACAACGGCGACCAGTTATGCCCCTTGCCCTTTACCCTTACCTTATAACCGTTGGCAGCGGCGGCGTTTACCAGTTGCACGGCATCGTCCTCATTACGCGGGGTGGCGGTGGTTATGGCAGGTAGGTTAATGTCCCATGCCCAGTTTAAAAACTTTTCGGTGGCATACGGAATATTGGGCGGAAAGCCCGCTGGTGCGCCGGTCGGTGTTGAAGTAACCACC
>Ga0206832_10069_pt1 | contig 26907 bp, 23 predicted proteins | sample Alteio_BWOrgCont_74_FD_152896 | JGI IMG/M metagenome (GOLD analysis project Ga0206832, IMG submission 152896) | Enriched cells from forest soil in Barre Woods Harvard Forest LTER site, Petersham, Massachusetts, United States -... | ecosystem: Environmental > Terrestrial > Soil > Temperate forest >... | reverse complement strand
AACGCTGTCAACTTTTGTCAAGTTTTGTCGCCCTTTTTGTTTCCCGGTAGTTTCCCAATTCCCAATTCTCAATTCAAATTCCAGATTCCCGGAAGTTTTTCGGAAGTTTTTTGCCTTTCAACTCGAAATTTGAAACTCGAAATTTGAAACTCGGGATTCGAAACTATTTCATTTGCTGTAACCCTTTGTAACCTTTTTCCCAATTCCTGGCCCGCATTTTTCATTTGGGAACTTTTGGGTAGTTTTGGGTAGTTTTTTAAACCGACCCCGGCTTCACAGCAATATCACCGGCTCTTTCAGCCAAATCACCAAAATCGTAATTTTACACTTTCATATTATATTACGAAAGTAAACAGATTTTACCTAAACCGCAAGGGGTGTCAATAACTTTTTTCGCGGCGGCTGTTCAAATAAAAAAAAGCGAGTCATTGCGAAGCCCTTACGCTCACTTTATTTAAACCAACCCAACTCTTTAACTCATTGGTATAATACAGGTAAGCTACCGAAGGCGGGGCATCATATTCGCCCGGCATTTCTGCTTTCAGATCGAGGTTAATTTGCTTCTCGGCATTGGGTGCCATGCACCGGTAATAAAAAGCGATGTTGTTGCCGTTTATTTCGTAAAAATCAATCTCGCCCTTTTCCTGCATCTCTTTTAACTGCCAGGGTTGGGCGCTAAAGCCTGCAGGCAAACCAATAAGAGCCATGGTCATGGGTTGGCCATTAGCCGTTTTATTTTTTACCGTCGCCGAAAGGCGCACAGTTTCGCCCACCTTTGCTTCGGTGGCCGATAGCTTGGTGGTGATATCAACCGCGCAATCTTTAGCGCTTTCGGGCACGGCGGCTGTGTTGTAGGTAACGCTCATGGCATATGGCAGGGCCTGGTTGCATCCTTTAAATCGCACTTCAATTATTTGTTTGCCGTTGCCAATGTATTTTTCCAGGCCGGCAATAATAATATCGCCCTGCTGGCCTTTGGCATAATCTTTTGTGCCCACAAGGTTGCCGTTTACGTATATTTCCACCGTTCCGGCCTCATCAGTTTTCCGGCTAAACTCGGCATAACGCGTAAGCGCTTTTAACGCAAGTATAGTTGCCTGAGTTGAACCGAAACCACCGGTTCCGCTGCGCGCTTCAACCAAAAATTTAAGGGCATTAATAATGGCAGAGTTATCGGGGTTGACCTGTTTAAACATGGCCATTAGCACCAACGCAGTGGTTTCAACCTTAAGGCTGGCACCTGTGCTGCGGGTAATGCTATGTTTTTTACCCGTCCAGAAACCTGCTTCGCCGCGTGCGCTTAGCAACCGGTTAACCATTTCATCGCCTCCGGTTTTGTCGCCGGTATTAAAAAGGGCGTTGGCGCAAAGGGCCATAACATAGGGGTCCTGGTCGGCTTTGGCATTCTTGCAGGCATCCTGTAGTTCAGACTTAATAACGTTGCTGTAGCCGGCTTCGCTAAGCGCATAAACAATGTAGGCGTTGGTAACATCATCATCGGCCTTGCCAAATGCATCAAGGGCTTTGGGGTTCTTTTTAAACCCACCGGTGCCATCTCGCCGGGCAATCAGTAAATTAGCGGTGCGGTTAATCATTTGCTGGTCAACATTGGGATAAACGTTTTTCATATCCACAAACTCCATCAGGCCATAAGCCGTAAGCGCCTCGTGTGGCGGCGAGGCGCCAAACCACTCATAGCCGGTTTCCTTAGTTTCAAAACCGGTTAGCTTTTTGTAGCCCTTATCAAGCAAAGCCGTGGCGCGCGTTTGGGTAGCCTCGTCTTTTACCTGCATGGCTTTAATATATTGCAAGGCCAGTATATTGGGATAATTGGAAGATGAAGTTTGTTCAAAGCAACCGTTAGGCTCGCGCAAAATCGAGGCTACCCCGCTCATCAGTTCGCTCATAATATTAGGGTATGCAGTAAACACGGCTTTCATTGAATGGGGCACTACGCCCTCGGGGTGTATCATAAATTCCTTACGCAAATCCTGTCCGCTAAACGACATGCTTGCCGGGAAACCCTTAGGCACCACGCTCACAATGCGCGTAACGGCATCGTTGTATTTGTCTGATATAAATTTAATCTCGAGACTGTCATCACCAGTTACCGCTGTGGCGGTTGCAGCTATATAAAGCACTTTGGTGCTATTCGCAGCCAAGGCAACTTGCTGGTCATTTGAAGCTAATTGCAATTGCCCCGAAGTTGTTACCTGTAGCTTACCTTTAATATCAGCGGCCGTGGTATTTTTCAGAAAAACCGGTATTTGCACCTCATCGCCGCTTACCAGTTCAACCGGTATTTTGGTATCCATTGCAAATGGCTGACTGGTTGAAAAGTTGTACTCGGAATGCCCAATGCTACCATCAACAGCAAAGCCCTCAAGCGTAGCTTTAAACGATGAAATGACATCGTTCGTGGTAAACGATACTTTGGCCTTACCGCTACGGTCGGTGGTTACATTGCCGTTCCAGTAAACGGTGCTTGCAAAATCGTTGCGGATTGCATCGGTGGCATTGTACTCGGGTGCGGCGAATTCCTTGGCCCTGTAAAAAACGGCCTGCTTGCCTTGCAACTCCGCCCTTTTCTCAAAAGCACGGTAGCTATCAGCTTTTTTATCCCCTACTTTTACATTCACCTGTTCTGCATTGCCTATACCAATACCGGTGCCCGGGTCTGGTTCCAAATCGGGAGCCACCGGTGCCGGTGCGGGCGCATTGGCTAAATCTTTATTGAATGTTAACGCTGCAGGCTTGCTAAGCAAAGCTAAAGGGGCGTTTTTCTGCCGATGTGCCGCGTCTTGGTTGTTTTCATTTGGCGCATTTAACTTTGGTGCGCGAATAACGTCCGCTGAAACCGTTTGTTCAGCAAGTCTCATCTCCTGCTTTTCCCCGGTTACAACAACATCATTCATATTGTTTCCAACGCGCATCATGAGCCCCTTAGACTTTTCCGTAGGGTCAACAGCCAGGTAAATGTCGAAATTGGCCTGGTATCCGGGTATAGTCCGCTCCACAGTTCTGTAACCGCTATCCGAAATTTCGATCTTATTATCCTGCATAAAATCGAATTTTGTTAAGGTAAATTTGCCCTCAACATCCGTAGTTACGCTCTTGCCGCTTTGGTTAAGTTTTACCACTGCGCCCGGTAACCGCTTTTTACCCGGTCCATATCCCGCAAATACAGTACCGCTCAACGTAGCCTTTTCTCCGGGATACCTGGTTGTTGGGTAATCATCACCCATTATCTTTTTCCAAACATAATGCCTCCATCCGCCGGTCATCATTAAAAGGTCGAGGGCTTTATCGGCTTTTGGCTCTTTGGCATCGAAATAGAAATTGGGCTCCTCAACCTTTTGCTTTAATTCCGGTTCAAGCAACATTTTCGATAATATATTTCCTTGCCTGTCATCGGCAAAACTCAGCAGGTTATCATCAATCACAGCCAGCGAAAAATTACCGGGCATGGGCAGGCCTTTGTCATCGGTTACCTTAATATTCATGCTTACGTGTTCGCGTGGCTTGTATTGGGGCTTATCGGTGGTAACGGTAATTTTTAACTGCTTGTTTTTATGAACAAACACCAGGCGCTCACAACGTTCAATACCCTTACTGTCAAACAAAGTAATTTGCGAAATGCCGCATGGGAAATCGTTTGTACTAATAGAAAACGTATTAGTGCCTTTATTAGCTTTAAACGAACCGCCAGCATATATTTTACCACGTGTTTGCGCAATAAACGATAACTCTTCCGGTTGAAAAGATTGCACATCCAGGGTTACGGAATTCTCGGTTTTATTAACTACCGATAGCACGTAGCCTGCATCTAGGGCTGCAGGCAAACTAAACTCATCCAGAATGCCTGTGGGTTTTGTAATGCGCGCTCGGTAGGCCTCACCGGCTTTGGGTGTTAAAGCAACTTCGCCCATACCAAAATGAAAGCTTGAAAACCGGCTTACAAAAGCACCCTTCGAATCAACAATAATGCCTTCAATATCTGCTGGCTTCCCAAACTCGTTTGTAGCACGAAAAGCCACCTGGCTGTTTTCGCCGTAAACCAAGTCACCGCCTTCCGGAAAAAACTCAAGCTTTATTTTATTCAAAACAATAGGTATACCGCGTTGTATTGATTCGGTATTGCCTTCAAAGTCAATCCGGGCATTTACAAGGCCATCAATGCTGTTCAAGTCAACCGGTAACTTAAACACGAGGTTTGCTTTGCCGGTTGCATCGGTCATAACGCTGTCAACCCTCAAATCGTTGCCATCCAATTGGGCAGTAAATTTTACCTGTGCGTTGGCAAGGGGTTTATTGGCATTGGTGTTTAGCTCAAGTTTAGCAACTACCTCATCGCCTTTGCCATAGGCCTTTTTTTCAAAATTCAGCTTCATTTTAAGTCGGGGCATAACAACACTTTGCACAGTTATCTCCTTTTCGAAATGCAAAATGCTGTCCTCATTTTTCTGCCATTGGGTATATGCCTTTATTTTGTAAATGCCACCGGGATGGCCGCTCAAATCAAAATCGCCACGGGCGGCACCGTCCCTGGCTATTATCTTAATATGCTTTTCAGTGGTGCCTTTAGGTGTTATTAATTCAATATGTACAATATCCGAGTTGTCCGATGGTTTAAAGGTTTGCGCATCGCGTAAATAGGCAGTAAACCATATTGTTTCGCCGGGCTTGTAAAAAGGTTTGTCGGTTTGCACGTACAGCCTGTCTTGTTGAGCATGACCGTAAAACGAATTGAATTTTCCGGATATGGATTTTACCAGCCCGCTTTCGTAATACCTGCCATCGTCTACTGCCAGTGCGCCAATAATGGCCAATAATAAAACCGCTATGGCTGCCGGTTTTAATATGCGTAGTTTTGCGTGCCTCATATATTGTAATTTTAATTGTCTTTTTAAGATACGGACTTTTTCAGTTTTCCATATCGGCATCAAAGCAAGCAGCTGGATTTACAAAATTTTTACAACACAAACCGTAACCTAAAACAGCCTGGTGAACAAAATATTGTTTGATTGTATTAATTATTATTGGGTAAAGCTAATTTCTCCCCGAATAATCAGGACAGGATAAAATTAACCTTATATAAACCCGAATACATTACATTTCTTCATTTTTTTACAATTCTATGACATTGTCCCTGTCTTGACCCATACTGCTTAGTTTTTGCATAGCTGCCTCGGGACTTTAGAAATCTCAGGACCCCTTAGTGTCCTTAGTGGTAAATCCCCAATTTTGCAAATGTTAAAAGGATACATACTTTTATTCTACAAAACTAAACCCAAACACCCAGTCCATGAAAAAGATTCTATTGCAAATATTTATAGTAGCCCTATTGCCCATAGCCTGTATAGCCCAAAACACCGAGTGGCATAAATACACCTCGGCGGCGGGGCATTACAGTATTAATTTCCCCGGCCAATTTACCGAAAGCACCGAAATTGATAGCAGCGGCGCCACCCTCATAAAAATGAATCTGGTAGAATACACCCCCGACCCAAACACCGTTTTTATGTCCAGCTACGTAGATTTTGCTGCCAGCTACCCGGCCGATCAAACCGTTAAACAGATTTTAGAAAACAGCCGCGATGGTGCCCTGGCCTCGCTGGGCGTAACCAAATCAACAACCCTCAACACCAACCTCACCGGCGACCCGTACATCGAATTTAGCTTTACCGGCCCCGACTTTGTAGGTAAAGACAGGATATACGTTATCAATAAAGTTCAATATTCTATCATCTGTATTTTTGCCCACGATGCCGGCTTAAACCCCAACACCGATAAGTTTATACAATCGTTTAAGCATAACAATTAAGGTTTTGCCCTTTTGTTGCAACACACCCAACACTTATAAAATAAATTTCATAGCTTTGGTTAAACCTAAAAACCAAAACCATGAAAAACTCAATTACGCAAGTTTCGTTATTCGTTATTGCCTTTGTTGCACTAAGCCTTTTAATGAGTTACACCCGGCCTGCGGCTGAAGAGCCGAAGCAGTACATGATAGTAAAAATGAATGGAGGTATTGCTGGTATGGAAAAGGAAGTTAACGACAAACTTGCCGAAGGCTGGCATCTTCAAGGAGGTATAACAGGCTGGGGAGGGGGCGCATTTCAGGCCTTGGTAAAATAAAACTACGCCTCTTTCTTCTTCGTACTATACTTCGCGGTCCACTTATAAATTAGCGGCACCAACAAAGCGGTGGGCAACAGCCAGGGTATAAAGCTTAAGCTATCGGGTAAAATGCCATGTGGTAAATTAACTACTAAAAAGGCAGTAGTAGCAGCTATGTAAGCGCCAATCATGCGTTGCAGGTGGGTGGTAAGCCACAGGCTTTTATCGGCAGGTGGTTGGGTGTAATTTTTAATATCGGCGCGCACCATGCTGCTGCCAATAAACCCAAAGGCTATAAACACCAACCCAAAGGTATTACCCAAAAACAACTTATAAGCACCCAGGCTAATAAACGCAATACCAAAAACCAGCATACCAAGGGTAAGCGCCCAATCAATAAAATTGGGTTTGGGGCTACCGGGCAATTGGCGGCGCAACAAGTATCGCTTGCCCGTGCTTACCATGTAAAAGGTAAACACACCCGTTATAAATAAAAAGTAATTACGGTGCATTACCGATAGCACCAAAGCCGCAGTTGCCGCAGTTAGCATACCGTAAAAAAAATACATGCCCGCAATTTTATGTATGCGGTCGCCCTTGGGCCTAAACATATTAATAGTGCCCGCAGCCAGGCCTATCCCCCCGCCCAAAACATGCACCGCCAGGAATATTTTAAAAAGGGTATCGGTCATACACTACAGTTTAGTGTGGCAAAATACACCATTTTTTTCTTCAGTTAACTCGCTCCTTCTAAGCATAAGGCATTTACGGTAAGGTGCCCAAACACACTTATTTCCTTTAAAACTTAGTGTTTCCTTGGTGTTCTTAGTGCCTTAGTGGTTAATTGCCCTAATTTTCCTATCCAAAATATTTGCAAAAACAGACAGAAAGGTTACTTTTGCCGTCCGTTTTCAAATCTGCTTCCACATTCTTGTTAACGGCAGTTCTTTAAAACCCTGTTTTGCATGTGCTTGTGAGGGCGCAGTTTACGGCAGGTTTGGTAAGAACAAAAATATGGTTTAACACATTAAAACTTATAAAAAATGGCAGACTTAAAAGCATTAGCTGAGCAGTTAGTAAACTTATCAGTAAAAGACGTTCAGGAATTAGCAGGCATTCTTAAAGCCGATTACGGTATCGAACCAGCTGCTGCTGCAGTTGCAGTTGCCGCAGGTGGTGGCGCAGGCCCGGCCGCTGCTGCTGAGAAAACCGAATTCGACGTGATTTTGAAGAGCGCAGGTGCTCAGAAATTGAACGTTGTTAAAATTGTAAAGGACATCACTGGCCTTGGCTTAAAAGAAGCTAAAGACTTAGTTGACGGTGCTCCAAAACCAGTTAAAGAAAAAGTTGACAAAGCAACTGCCGAAGACATCAAGAAGAAACTTGAAGAAGCAGGTGCTGAAATTGAAGTTAAGTAATTAACTCAATCAGCTTTGCCTTAACCGGCAACAATATAAAAGCATTTCACCTTGTAGGTGAGATGCTTTTTTGTTTTAATGGCATTAAGTCTGGTCAACTATTTCTTTAAACGAACAGAAAAGGGCAGCTCCAGGTCGTTTCTTAAATCCTTGTTGGTGTAATCGGTAGTATCAGCCGTTATCTCGTCGTAAAACAACGGGTCAAATTGTATAGGGTAGTAAGTAGTTTCAACTAAATGTAACCGTTTAAACTTATCCATAATTTCGTTGCGAAGCACATTTGAGTATGATTTAAAATGAGGTGTATACAACGAATCCAAAACAACCACACCTGTTGTGTTTTGTGCTTTCAGAGAAGCTAAATTGTTCAACCTGCTTTTTTCGGTTGCATCATACTTTTGCAGGCCCGGCACTTGTTGACCAATATCATGGATAAAAGCACTGGTCCAAAAAACTAAAGCCACAATCGAAATAATGACTAAAAAATTACGGTAACGGGTATAAATATTCCCTGCCGAAAAGGCCATAAAAAACGTTAGGGTACTAATCAAGGGAATAATAAAAGTAAGAGATCGCAAAGGGCCTAAACCGGCTGTGGCATAAACCGTAGGCATTATAAAAATCATTAGCAACACAATAAAACCCACCACAGCCAGCACGCTATTTTTGAAAAAGGCCTTAGTTACAACCGTTCTGCTTAAAGCACCTACCACGGCATAAATGGGCAGTGCTCCTATTATAAATGGCAATTTGGCCATAATAAGCACCAATAAAATTTTATAGTTGTCCGCTATCGCCGATGGTAATTGCGCAAATGGTACGGGTACAACTTTATAACCTGCAAATAGCACGTTTATAATATTCATGCGCACCTTGTTACCCGGTGCCGATACCATAATCAAAAAAGCGATGCCACAAATTATTACCGCTAACACAGCTTTTTGAACGTGCACATTTTTCAATAGCAAATTAAATGGTAGATGTCGGTTGGCCCATGCCATGCTCATCAACATGATACAAACCAATACAATACTAACAAACGAAAAGTTTTCGGTTGAACTGCCAACATATAAAAATGAAACTGCCACAAGCAAAAACGATAGCGGCGTACGGTTATTACTCAACACCTGGCTTAAACCATAAACAAAAAAGGCCAGCCCTCCATAATACATGCACGAGGCATTAAGCCAGTAAAATGTATTAAATTCAAAATTTACATATATACTCACAACAACTATAAAGCCGGCTGCATTACTTAACAGGCGCAGGTTTTCATTAACCGGTATATTAAAATAAATAAAAGTGTTTTTAATAAGCTGGTAGGTGCCAAAAGTCAGCAGGGCAAGTATAAAGATATAATAGAAAAGCAGCGGAACATGAAGGCCACGCAAAATAAACATGATGTTTAAGAGGTAATGCGGGCCAAATCTGCCTTGCCAGTTTTGATACCAGTATAAAAAAGAACTATTGAATCCGTATTTATGGAAATTCATTAGGTAAGCATGATCATCCTGCGCAAGCATATACAAACACCCTAAACATAACAGATAGATAAGTCCTGCAACATTCGATAGAGCCAAAAAAAAAGCAAATATTTTTTTGCTACTCATGCATTCGCTTTTGTAAAAGTTTTTCTAATACTCGGAAGTTTCAAAATTAGTAATTTGCCTGACTTGAAGAGATGAGCCCCAAATGTGTTGACCAATGTTGCGGCCTGCTCCACATCTGACAAAATCTTTTTTTAATTTAGCCGGCAATACAGTTATAAATTCTAAATTGGGCATGTGTATTGTAACCCGAACGGATTTTGATGAAATGCCTGCGCTGCAAGGGATATTATTACAATTCGATTGCAAATTTGTGATTCATTCAATTATCGACATTTTTAAAACATGCCTAATATTCCTACAAAAGTGTGCATTGTTGTACCATGCTACAACGAACAAGAAATCCTGAAACAATCTGTTGATTCCCTCCAGGCATTGCTTGGCGAATTGATGCGAGATGGCATAGCGGATGCGGATAGTTTTATAGCACTTGTAGATGATGGAAGCTCGGATCGTACATGGGTTTTGATGGAAGAACTAAAAACAACTTACGATAGCAACCTGAGGGCCATTAAACTTTCGCGCAACCATGGCCATCAATCTGCATTACTTACAGGTTTATTGGTTTTTGGCAACGACGTAGATTGCACCATCAGTATTGACGCCGATTTGCAGGATGATATTTTGGTGATGAAAGATATGCTGGTATTATATAAGCAGGGGTTCGACGTAGTTTATGGAGTCCGCAACCAGCGAAAATCAGATACTTTTTTTAAGCGTTTTACAGCTGAGTTCTTCTATAAACTGATGCTCTTTTTGGGCGTAAAAATTGTTTATAACCATGCCGATTACCGTTTAGCCAGTTCACGCGTTATTAAGGTGCTGGGCGATTTTAAAGAAGTAAACCTTTTTCTCAGGGGAATATTTCCTTTAATCGGTTTCAAAAGTGCAGAGGTTTATTACGATCGCAAAGAACGAACGGCTGGCGAATCAAAATACCCGATAAGGAAAATGTTGTCCTTTGCATGGGATGGTATTACTTCATTTAGCGTCCAGCCTTTGCGGTTTATTTTTTATGCCGGTCTTATCATTTTTTTATGGAGCCTCATTTATTTGATATATATATTATATGTATATTTGGAAAACAATGTTATCAGGGGGTGGACTTCATTAGCCACTTCACTTTATTTTATGGGCAGTATACAACTTATGGCCATAGGTATTATTGGCGAGTATATTGGTAAAATATACAGTGAAACCAAGCAGCGTCCACGGTTTACTATTGATAGAATAATCTAAACTTTCTACAGTATTTATTAAAAAGGGGCGGTTGCTACTTAGAATAACATAGTGTACGCGTAACTTTCCGTTTTGCTCACCCCTTCCCGAAATATTTCCGATTGTTTACGCGATGGAGTTTTTGACTATAACGGCTTAATTTTTTGTTAACCTCCATATATTGGATTTGCGTTGCTTCCGGCACAACCTTGTCCATCCTGAAATGACAAAACCGCGAAACAATTTCTACATTTAACGCCTTTCGCACGCTAATTCAATGCACCCCCAATTCAGGGTATTTACCCTTAATTGGCCGGTAGAAATCTTTAATAGTTTCAATATCCTTATCAATGTTACCGGTCGGGTAAAAGGTGGGGCCTATACCTGCGGTTTTTGTTTCGAAATTCAGATAGGTTAATACAATAGGTACCTTGGCATAAAGGGCAATGTAATAAAAGCCGGTTTTCCATTTGGGTGCATAAGCACGCGTCCCTTCCGGCGATAGTGCCAGTATAAAAACTTCATGTTGCTCAAACTGCTTAACCACTTCATCTACCAGGTTATGATGCTCACTGCGCTCAACCGGTATACCACCAAGCCACCTGAAAATAAAACCAAATGGCGGACGAAAAACCTCGGCCTTTGCTAAAAACCTGAATTTAATACCATAAATAAATTTGGCGCACATACCCAGCACAAAGTCCTCACCGCTGGTGTGTGGGGCCATTATTACCACAAACTTTTTAAGCGGCGGTACTTCGCCACTGGTTTTCCAACCCCTTATCCAAAATATCAGTTTGGCTATAAACTTCACGCGCAGCTTCTGTTCCCGATTATATTCGGAAAATAGGACTTTTTTGTTGATTCAACCCTGCCCCGTTAACCACTATACCAACGCAATTACCGTAGGCAGGCCCGATACACCTTTCCGCTTTTGATAGCGTAAATCGCGGCTATCTCGTATTACCGGTTGGTCGTGGCGTTTTTTAAGTAAATCGTATTGCGCCCGGTTGGCATCAGGTTGCAGGTAAGGTTCTGTCTCCCCATCGTTAATCACCACTTTATAAACCCTGTAAAGATCAAACACCGCATAACGGGCAGGTAGCGACGAGGATGTTACCCAAACTCCCTTTTTGGGGTAAATAAACTTGTGCCCCGGCACCGAATAATACACCTCCATTTCGGGCATATAATAGTAATAAACAAAGTCGTAACCGGTAGGGCCCCAATCGGGTTGTTCTTCAATATTCGAGGCACACCATACACAAACTTTAACTTGCGCATTTGCGGTGTTAAATACCAGGCAGCTTATCACTAACACTACACATAAAGTACACTTTTTCATAGCTCCATATTTTAAGCTTAACTAGCGGCAAAACTGGTGCCATAGGTATGGTTCGTTACTTTATATTTTGTTAAGCCAAAATCGAGCGGTTTGAACTTCCTTTCCAGCCTTGGTTTCGCCTTTTGCATAGGTTCATATTACACTTGGGGATGAAAGCGGTGGCTGCTCTGTATTTGCCTTTCTGGGTAGCGGTTCTCCCCTTTGGGGAGTTAGAGGGTTGATCAGCCTCAAAAACAACGGATTCCCGTTATAGGTAGTGTGGATTTAATGTGTTTATTTTGAATGAATGAAATCTGCTAAGTATTAAACACATAAATGAATAATCTTTACAAATTTTTCTTTCTCTTTTATTTCATTTTAGGGTTGGTTTTCTGCGCCGCTTCGCAATCTGATACTACTTATTTGCTTCTTTCCTCCGGTGCCCCTGGTAAAGCCTATTTTGAAGATGCAAAGATTATAACTGGAATTTTAAATGGCAGATTCAACAAGGTTCGGGTTGTTAATGTACAAAGTAGTGGATCGGAAGAAAACTTCAAGCGATTAGCCGATCATAGCGCGGATTTTATTATCGCCCAGCGTGATATTGCATGTACCCATTTTTATGATAAAGAAAATGCGATTCGAAATTTTCAAATAGTGATGCCGCTTTTCCCTGAGGCTGTGCAGATATTTGTAAGAGGGCGAAGCGGAACGATAAGGTTTTCCGAGTTCAAAAAAATGATGCAAAGCGGCGAGGTAAAAAAAATCGCCATTGGCCCCCCTCAAAGCTCATGCAATATTGTCGTGCGCGATTTGTTCAACATTCTGGAAGTTAATATTGATGAGAACAGGTTTGACCAACGATCTGAATCAGTAGCCTTTGCAGATTTCAGTGTTGATTCAACAGATGTTGATGCGATCGCATTTTATTCTTCGCCGCCGGTAAATTTTATTCAATTCAAACGGCTCGACTCTGTAGGCATAGTAAATTACTCAAGTGCCGAATTGAACCCGATATTATCCCATTTCAAAAGTTTAGAGGAAATCAGATTCAGCGGCTCAATGTACCCTTTTCTGAAAACAGAGGACACAATACACGGGATTGGTACGTGGGCATTTTTATTTGTTAACTCCGACATTGTCACCAATCAGCTGAAAAACGAATCTATCTCAATGCCCGGTGAGATTATTAAAGGCGTTTTAGCCCATCATAAAGGCAGCCATCTATACCATACCTACTCAGTGTCTGAGATTGAACTCGAAACCGATACCGGCCAGGGCAAAATAAAAGTTAAAAACACCCGCAATGAACTGAATTCCTTCTTCCGGGGATTGCCTTTAGATCCAAACCTTCAGGAAATATTTGATTATTATCCTGATAATCATACGTTCTCTTATTGTGTATTATTTGCAATTGTTTTAGTAGCAATTACTTTGTATTTATTTTTGGGAAGAGATTCCATACTAATCAATTATTGGTATCGCTATCGGCATTGGCTATTTGCCTTTCTTTTTGCCTTCGCAGTAACGTTCGCGTGTATTTCACTTATCAGGCATTACGAAAGGGATTTCTTTGAAACATACGGTACGCAAAGCCCTATGCTAAATCTTAGCTGGATGGACGTTTTAAAATGGTTGTTGCTGGCAAAGCTTGTAAGCCACGATTCCAGTATATTTCCAATGAGCCTTGGCGGCCAGATAGTAGCTACCGTTTCCTTCTATTTGTATTGGGGGGCTTTAGGTTTTTCATTGATTTACCAATTTGTTTTTAATCACCGGATAAATAAACGTAAAATGGGAACACAGAGATTGAATCTTAAGGATCACTATATTATTTGTGGATGGAATTCTAAAACCCCTCAACTGATTAAAGAAATGTTTGAGGCTTCCAAAAACTATTCAAATGGCAAGCACATACACGTAGTACTTATTACCGATAAGGTGGACCATACTGATATTTTGGGAATTGAAAAGGAAACTTTGGTTTTAAGTGGCCACCTTAATTTTGTAAAAGGCGAAGCCAGAGAAGATAAGGTAATGAAAGATGCTGCTATGGAATTTGCAAAGACTATAGTTTTGGTGTCAGAAGACAGAAGCGTACACGCTGATGAAAAGAACCTATTAAGGGCTTTGGCAATTGCCCGTTACTGCAAAGAAGCAAAACATGCTGATATGGATCAAAGTTATATCATTGCCGAAATCAACGATCAAATTTTTAAAAACGCCTTTATTGATGCCGATGTTGATGAAGTTGTTTGCAGTGGAGAAATGGTAAATAAGCTGGTTGTTCAAAGCACTTTTAATCATGGCATTTCCGAAGTGGTCACTTCAATTTTAACTTATGATGAGGATAATGAAATTTATTCCATGAAACTTTCCGATTTTCCGCATCTTGCTGGTCATACCTTTGATGAACTTTTACCAATATTAAGGCATGAGGGAATACTGTTGATGGGCATTCGCAGATATTGCCGCGATGAAAAAACCGGGAATGAAATATTGGATTCAAGGTATATTGCAACTATGCTTAAGGATCCCAAGAGCAATTTTGGATGTGAAGAGCACAACATCATTAATCCTTCTTCAACAGCACAAAAGCAATATAAAACCCAAGTAATCGATAACCTTATTGTTTTGGCATCATCTGAAAAAGCGATAATGAAGCTAAAAAGAAATAAAACCCTGGATAATGTGTTTTCGACGGAATTCAAAACATTGCGCCATTAGGCTTCATTTCAAATCCCTCTTGTGCGAAACACGCACTTGGCGCTCCTGTATTTGCAGTTTTTGGGCTATGAAATAGGCATTACCCCTTCCTCAAATACTTCGTCAAAATAACAATGGTCTGTCCCTCAATCTTGCCTTCAATTTGTTCAAAATTATCGGCCACCAGTTTTATGCCTTTTACAACGGTGCCTAGTTTGGCGTTTAGGTTACTGCCCTTTACATCCAGGGTTTTGGTTAGCACTACGTTATCGCCATCGTGCAGTTGCTGCCCGTTGCAATCGCGGTGTAATTCAACTTCGCTGCTGTTTTCGTGGTCGCCGGTGGCTTTGGCCCAGGCCAGGGTGGGTTCATCTAAAAACATTAAATCAATAGCGTCTGCCGCCCAGCTTTCGTTGCGTAATCTGTTAAGCATTCGCCAGCTAACCACCTGCACTGCCGGCACCTCGCTCCACATGCTTTCGTTTAAACAAGTCCAGTGCGTGTTATCCAATTCTTCTTTTTTGGTTAACTGCAAATTGCATTTTTCGCATACCAGTATGCTGTCTTCTTCACGTTGCTCGCCATTAGGCGGCACTTCATAAACTGTCAGCTTGTTTTCCGATTTGCACAATTCGCATTGGTTATTCGCACGTGCCATTAAAGTATCCTGTAAACTCATATTTTAATTTAAGGCCCGCCTGAATGGCACGGACATGGCGCCAAAGGTAATTATTTCAATTTGGTGTCTTAAACGCCAACTTCTCTGCTCTTGGCTTTCAACTCGAAACTTGAAACCAGAAACTCGAAACTTAAAAAATTTAACACTTCAACCCCAATTTGGTACGATATTTGTTTTTTCAACGAAAATGTTTGCAAAATCCCTGTTGTCCATTATCTTTGCCATCCGTTTTGCAAATCCGGTTCCAAAATATAACATCAGAATGCTCATTTCACAAGTGTTTTTGTCTCTGTAATTAAAGAAACAATTACGCTCGAAATTGCATTTATGTCTATTTAGGAAATTTACTGAACCTTAACCAATTGTAACGTTATGGCTGAAATTTTGAAGAAACAAGCTGAAAGAATCAACTTCGGTAAAATTAAACTCCCTGACGAACAGCCCGACCTGCTCGATATACAGTTAGAAACTTACAAAGAATTCATCCAACTCGAAACAACACCCGAAAACCGCAGCAATGAAGGTTTATACCAGGTGTTTAAAGAAAATTTCCCAATATCTGATACCCGCAACATTTTCGTGCTGGAATTCATCGATTATTTTGTTGACCCTCCGCGGTATACTATCGACGAGTGTATTGAAAGAGGTTTAACTTACTGCGTGCCTTTGAAAGCCAAATTGAAGCTTTCTTGTAACGACCCTGAGCACATCGACTTTAAAACCATCGTTCAGGACGTGTTTTTGGGTAACATCCCTTACATGACCCCGAAAGGAACCTTCATCGTTAACGGCGCTGAGCGTGTTATCGTTTCTCAGCTTCACCGTAGCCCGGGCGTATTCTTCGGCCAATCGTTCCACCCGAACGGAACCAAGATTTACTCTGCCCGCGTTATTCCTTTTAAAGGTGCCTGGATGGAGTTTGCTACCGACATTAATAATGTAATGTATGCGTACATCGATCGTAAAAAGAAATTCCCTGTAACCATGTTGCTTCGTGCAGTAGGTTACGATACTGATAAAGATATCCTTACCCTATTTGACTTAGCCGATGAAATCGAAATAAGCAAAAAAGGTGCAAGCAAAGCCATAGGCCGCAAACTGGCTGCAAGGGTTCTTAAAACCTGGATGGAAGATTTTGTTGATGAGGACACCGGCGAAGTAGTATCTATTGAGCGTAACGAAGTATTGTTAGAGCGCGATACTATTATTGACGAAGATAACTTCAGCTTAATATTAGAGTCTGGCAACAAGAGTGTATTTGCCCACAAGGACAGCCACACCGCCGATTACTCTATCATCTTTAATACATTGAACAAGGATACTTCAAACTCAGAAATTGAAGCCCTTAACCACATCTACAAACAATTACGTGGTAGCGAACCACCTGATGAAGAAACAGCGCGTGGAATCATTGAAAAATTATTCTTCAGCGATAAGCGTTATGACTTAGGTGAAGTAGGCCGTTACAAAATCAATAAAAAGCTTGAGCTTGATATTGATATGGACACTAAGGTGCTTACCAAAACCGATATCATTGCCATCGTTAAATACTTGGTTAACCTTTCTAACCAGAAAGCGGAAATTGATGATATTGACCACTTGAGCAATCGTCGTGTAAGAACAGTAGGCGAGCAGTTGTATACTCAGTTCGGCGTAGGTCTTGCCCGTATGGCACGTACTATCCGTGAGCGTATGAACGTGCGTGATAATGAAGTGTTCACACCGGTAGATTTGATCAATGCAAGAACACTTAGTTCAGTTATCAATTCATTCTTTGGTACTTCGCAGTTATCTCAATTCTTAGATCAAACAAATCCTCTTGCTGAAATCACGAACAAGCGTCGTGTATCGGCCTTAGGACCCGGTGGTCTTTCGAGAGAGCGTGCAGGTTTTGAGGTGCGTGACGTTCACTACTCTCATTACGGCCGTCTTTGCACCATCGAAACACCGGAAGGACCGAATATCGGTTTGATATCTACCCTTTGCGTACACGCCAAAGTGAACAAAATGGGCTTTATCGAAACACCTTATCGTAAAGTTGACCATGGTAAAGTAAACCTGAAAGGTAAAGTTGAATTTTTGAGCGCTGAAGAAGAAGACTTAGTAAAGATAGCCCAAAGTAACATCGGGTTAGATGAGAAAGGTAACTTTACCAGCAACAAAATAAAATCACGTTTCCAGGGCGACTTCCCTATCCTTGAGCCATCAGAGGTTCAATACATGGACGTTGCTCCTAACCAAATCGTGGGTGTATCTGCATCCCTGATTCCGTTCCTTGAGCATGATGATGCTAACCGTGCCTTGATGGGTTCGAACATGCAACGTCAGGCAGTGCCTTTGTTGAAACCACAGGCTCCTATCGTAGGAACCGGTATTGAAGCAAAAGTTGCTGTTGACTCTCGTAACCTGATTAACGCTGAACGCGATGGTGTTATTGAGTATGTTGATGCCAACATGATCATCGTTAAATACGACAGAACGGAAGAAGAGAAATTAGTTTCTTTCCGCGATGATAAGGTAACTTACAACTTACCTAAATTCTTAAAAACCAACCAAAGCACTTGCATTAACTTAAAGCCGATCATTAAGAAAGGCCAGCGTGTCAGCAAGGGTCAAATTCTTTGCGAAGGTTTTGCAACACAAGGTGGTGAATTAGCACTGGGTGCTAACTTAAAAGTGGCATTCATGCCATGGAAAGGCTACAACTTTGAGGATGCCATCGTTATATCTGAAAGAGTTGTACGCGATGACGTATTTACTTCAATACACGTTGAAGAGTTTGAACTTGAAGTGCGCGACACCAAGTTAGGAGAAGAGGAGTTAACACCGGATATACCTAACGTAAGCGAAGAAGCAACTAAAGACCTGGATGATAACGGTATTATCCGCGTTGGTGCCCGTGTTAAAGAAGGCGATATCCTGATTGGTAAAATCACACCAAAAGGCGAAACCGACCCAACACCTGAAGAAAAACTACTTCGTGCCATCTTCGGCGATAAGGCCGGTGATGTGAAAGATGCTTCATTGAAAGTTCCACCTTCAATCGAAGGAACTGTTATCACTAAAAAACTGTTTGCCCGCGCTAAGAAGGACAAGACTTCGAAAGCAAAAGAAAAAACAGCTTTAGAGAAACTGGACAAAGACTACGAAAAGAAGCTGGCTGATATCAAAGCTACTTTGATTGACAAAATTATGACTGTGTTAAGCGGCAAGGTTACCACCGGTATCCAAACCATTTACCGGGAAGAATTAATCAGCAAAGGAACCAAGTTTACCGCCAAAGTACTTTCTGACCTTGACTACTCAGTAGTTGATGGTAACAACTGGACCAAGGACGAAGACAGCAACAAGATGGTGAAGATGATGTTGCATAACTACAACATCCGCGCTAACGAAGAAACCGGTAAATACAAACGCGAGAAATTCAACATATCTATTGGTGATGAATTACCATCAGGTGTATTGAAACTGGCTAAAGTTTACATCGCTAAAAAGCGTAAGCTTAAAGTGGGAGATAAAATGGCGGGCCGCCACGGTAACAAGGGTATTGTTGCACGTATTGTTCGTGCAGAAGATATGCCTTTCCTTGAAGACGGAACACCGGTTGATATTGTATTGAACCCACTAGGCGTACCTTCGCGTATGAACTTGGGCCAGATATACGAAACCGTTTTAGCATGGGCAGGTCAAAAATTAGGCGCGCGTTTCAGCACACCAATTTTCGACGGAGCGTCGTTGGACGAAATACAGGCATACATTGCCAAAGCAGGTTTACCGGCTTTAGGTTCTACTTACCTGTATGACGGCGAAACCGGCGAACGTTTCCACCAGCCAACCACTGTAGGTATTATCTATATGTTGAAACTGATACACATGGTTGATGATAAGATGCACGCACGTTCTATCGGGCCATACTCACTCATTACTCAGCAGCCATTGGGCGGTAAAGCACAATTTGGTGGTCAGCGTTTTGGAGAAATGGAGGTTTGGGCTATCGAGGCATACGGTGCATCAAACATTCTTCAGGAATTGCTTACCGTTAAATCGGATGATATTGTTGGCCGTGCAAAAGCTTACGAAGCTATTGTTAAGGGAGATAACCTTCCTGAAGCCGGCATACCGGAATCATTCAACGTGTTAATGCACGAGTTAAGAGGCCTTGCCCTTGATTTGAAATTCGAGTAATACTACTTCCGAAAGGAATTGAATACAAAATCCCCGAACGCATGAGTGTTCGGGGATTTTTAGTTTCTACACTTAATAAATGTTATTGTGCCAATTCCTTCAGGCGTTGCAATTGTTCAACCGACCCCATGGCAATTAACCTTTCTCCCTTCTTTATTTGAGTGCCCGGTGCGGGATTAAGCTTGTATTCACCACTATCCGTTTTAACACCCAAAACAGTAGCACCGGTTTTTTGCCAGCCATTTAGTTCGTCAAGCTTAAATGATTTTTGGCATTCGATTTCGCGGATAGCAAACTCGGTTGAATTTTGAGCGTTGAGCAGGTCTACAAACTCTTTAATATCGGGGTTTAGAACCATGTTGGCCATTTGTTCACCGCCAACTTTATCGGGCATTATTATGTTGTTGGCGCCGGCTATTTTTAATTTGCGCACACTTGTGTCCTGGCTGGCCCTGCTAATGATTTTTATGTTTGGATTTAACTCGCGTGCAGTAAGCACCACAAAAACATTGTCAGCATCCTCGGGCAGCGTTGTTATCAGGGCGCTTGCTTTTTCAATGCCGGCCAGCTTGAGCGTTTCGTCGCGCGTGGCATCTTCCTGCAGGTAATGTGTTACTGCAAACGATTCATCGTGGGGTTGAGGGAAGCCCTTTTCAAGTATCGCAAATTTTTTGCCGCTTTCGTAAAGGGTGCGTGCCGCTTCGCGTCCGTTGCGCCCAAAACCGCAAATAATTACGTGGCCGCTTAAACCTTCAATAGACTTTTTCATGTTATATAATTTATATTCCTGCGAAAACTCTCCTTCTAAAAAATACGATGAAATGAGGGCTATGGTATAAGCAAACACAACCAGGTCAAGCACAATAAGTAATATGGTAAAAACCTTTCCTGCCTCCGAGAGCGGATGAGGGCCCGCATAACCCACAGTTGAAAGGACAGCTACTGTCATGTAAACAGCATCAAGCAACGGGAAATGTTCAATTACAACATATCCTGTAGTGCCGGTAAGTACAGCCACTGCAAAAAGCGATATCGCGTAGTATACTTTGCGAAAAGGGCGATAGCGTTGTGCGATCATATTTTCAAAAATAAAGGTTTAAAGATTGGCAGTAGATGATTTTTGTTTGCTCTACTTATGACCTGAACTGGTTGCGCAAAATATTTCAGTATTTTTAGGCATGAACAAAAAAGAACCGCAAATATTTATAGTAGCCATGTCTTTTGCGGTACTAGTAACCGGCTTGTTTTTCGTGGCGCTTTGCAACCATTGGTTTGGCAATCAAACTAACCTAACTATCCCCTTTTGCGAAGCGGAGCACCCCGGCTTAATTAAAGAGCCGGCAAATACCTGGTCAAATCTTGGTTTTATTATTGCCGGCCTGTGTATTGCATGGATATTATCCACCGGTAGATATGCAGCCAATGCCAATAGCTTTACCCGCAAAAGATTCTATGCTTTTTTCTTTCCTTGCCTCGTTATTTTTTTAGGGCCCGGTTCAATGGCCATGCATGCCACTAAAACACATATTGGTGGCTTTTTCGATATGCTATCCATGTATTTAATTGCCTCGTTTATTACCTCCTATGCTATGCAAAGGTTTTTTGATTGGCCATGGTGGGGATTTACACTTGTGTTTTTAATGGCACTCTCAACCTGCATTTGGGCCAATTTTACTCACTGTACTATCGTATTCAGTTTTTTCGGTAACACGGCATTTGCCTTCTATCTTGTAGTAGGCGGTATATTCGAAATATTAAATGTTTATGTAAAGAAGCTTAAGCATGAAACCAAATGGGCCTATTTTGCCCTGGCTGCTTTACTGGTGTCGTTTACCATATGGAATTTGACCTTAACCGGAACATCATTGTGTGACCCTGACTCTATATTCCAGGGCCACGCAGCCTGGCATTTAGGCGATGCATTGAGCGCATTTTTCCTGTTCAGGTATTACGTATCCGAAAACCTGCAAACATCAAACGGGTAGTACGCTTAATTTTGCTTCCAGCTTTTTGATGAATTCCTTTTCTTTTTTGCTGTTTTTATGGTACGTATCGGCCAGTTTCTTTGCCACTTTAAGCGTGGCAATCCGCATACGGTCATCAATAGCCGTGGGGTGGTTTTCGATAAAGAAAAGGAACGAATCAAACGCTTGTTCGGCGTCCATCATGTTATCCTCCAGTATTTCGAATTCCATTTCGGTATAATAGGCTGCGTCAGTACCAAATTTATCGGTATGGCTTTCGGCGGGGGCAAGTTCTGTTTTTACCAGGTCATGAAGGGTCTCTTTTTCTTTCTTGGTAATGATACCATCTACGTTGGCCAATGCGAAAAGCAATTTGCCCAGTTCTGAATAAAATTGTCTGTAAAACATGGCTGTGGGTTTTAGGTTATTACAAGCGTAAAGCTACAACCCCTGCTTCTCTTCAAAGACTGAAATAAATCATTGTTCAGCTTGATTTTTTTTAGTTTAACTGGTTTATTAAAATTCAAAAGCTTGCAGTTTTTTCTACAAAAAGGGTTTCAAGTCGAACTTCCTTTAACCACTTGTTTCCTTTAATGGGCCTTGCAACCAACCAGTGCGATGTTTTGTTTGTAGGCACTAAATTAAATGGTGCTAATGCGGATGGAGATCAATTAAATAAATGGCACCTAATCTAAATCATTCTACAATGGCCAAAGCGGAGTAACTTTGCAGTAATGAAAACCATTGCAAAGCACCTGCTTGCTTTTTGGCACAGTTTTATAAACAGCTTCAGGCTGTTCCGAAAGCACGATACACTTACGCTGGGCGCTGCCTTATCGTACTACACCGGCTTTTCGCTTATACCCATCATCATCATTGTTATTTCGGTTTTGGGCGCGGTAGTGGGACCGCAAATGGCGCAACAGGAACTTGTAACACAACTTCAAAACTTCCTCGGCAAAAAAGGGGCCGATGATTTACAGGGTATAATCAAGGTAACCTATCAACCGGGTAACAACACCATTGCTACCATCATTGCCATCATATTATTGTTTATCGGCGCCACCAGCGTATTCAGCCAAATTCACACTTCCCTAAACCTTATATGGGGCGTTAAGGGGAATTTAAGACAGCCCATCCTCAGGTTTTTTTTACACCGGTTGTTTTCGTTTGCCATGATAATATGTATTTGTTTCCTGCTACTGGTTTCGTTTATTGTGCATTTTGCGTTGAGCATATTTTCGGCTTACCTGAATAAGCACATACCCCATACCTCGGTTTTAATATTAAGCACTTCCGAATTTTTTATATCGTATTGTTTCACGGCACTTCTCTTTGCAATGCTGTATAAATACATGAGCGACGCAAAACCGCGTTGGCGCAGCGTTTGGCCCGGTGCCTTGTTTACGGCAGTTTTGTTTATGGCCGGTAAATATCTTTTAGGTATTTACATTACCAATTTTAACCTCGATACCAATTACGGCTCGGCCGGGGCAGTTATACTATTGCTCACCTGGGTTTTCTATTCCTCGCAAATAGTATTTTTCGGTGCCGAGTTCATTCATGCGCTTGCGGCAGAGCATGCTATTCTACTCGACCCGGAAGCCATAAGAGCACACGCGGATAAAGGCCTTAAACACACGCATGTTTTAAAGGAATAAGGGAAAATGTAAAAGCCTTCTCCCAATGGTTCAATCGCTTTTCATCGCGACTTATGGATTATTAAGCTTACTTGCATCTTATCGGTATGAAAACTGCCGTAGCCTTTTTAGCTCTTTTTTATATTACTGTTTCGCAGGCACAATCACCGGCGCAAAAAACCGAAAAGCTATGTAAGGCGGCCATTGAATTAACCAAACAACATGTAACCTACTATGCCGCTTACACCCCCATACCGTACCCTAACGGCGATGTAGCCGCCGACAAGGGTGTATGCACCGATGTGCTTATCAGGGCTTATCGTAAACTGGGTATTGACCTGCAAAAGGAAGTGCACGAGGATATGGTTTTGAACTTTGCTAAATACCCGAAAGACTGGGGCGCTAAACAACCCGATAAAAATATTGACCACCGCCGCGTGCCTAACCTGATGACTTTTTTTACCCGAAAGGGCAAAGCCCTACCGGTTACACAAAACGCCGGGGATTATAAGCCCGGCGACATTGTTACCTGGGATTTAGGCGGAGGGATGACGCACATAGGTATCATCATCAATCGAAAAAACGCTGACAACTCACATTATTTGATAGTACACAACATTGGTAACGGACAGGAAATTTCTGATTGCCTCTTTAGTTTCAAAATTATAGGGCATTACAGGTATTTAGTTTAAAGCCACCATCACAAGCCCTTATCAAAAACCTTTTGCTCCTTGTTCAAGGTAAAACCCAGGTTTTGATAAAACCGGTGCGATGCCGGGCGGTTTGTGTTGCAACGCACGCGCAGTTTGGTAATTCCTTTTTCGTTGGCCCATGTTGCAACTGCCTCAACCAGTAATTTACCAATCCCCTGCTGCCTGAAACTTTGGTTAACCACTATACCACCTATTTCAGCAAATGAACCTGATTCTAACCGGGTAACAAGGCAACCATGAACCCAACCGGTAACCTGGCCATTGCATACCGCCACAAATAAACAGCTGTAATTGTACTGTAACATTTCGCCGATACGAAGCTCCGTTTCGTCTATGGTGTTGTAATAACCTAATTGCCCGGAGAGTTCTGTTACGGAAGGAGCGTCGCTAATTTCCATGTGCCGTATTGATATTTCCATGCCGGTATTTTTTAAATAAAAAGTCCTGAATCATCCTGGCCAATGGCAATACAGGTAAGATTCAGGACCGCAAAAGAATTTCTAAAGTAATTATTTTGTAGGCTCTGCCGCATCGGTTTTGTTCCCTTTCGATTTGCGCGTTTTTTTAGTCTTATTGCTGTTATTGTTTGTAGTGGCAGCGGTATTCTGATGGTTCATTTGCTTGTTAAGGCGCTCGTTGGCCTCGCGGTTTTGCTGTGTTTGTTTTTGCTGTTGCTGGTTCATTTGCATTACCCGCTGTGAGTTTTGATGTTGCTGCTGTTGTTGCTGCTGGTTATTATGAATTTGCTGTTGCTGGGCATGATATTGCGTTTGCTGATGATAAGCCGGAGTAGTGTTGTGCAGTTGTCCGTAAACAAGAACGTTAACTAACAGAAAGGTGAATGCGGCGATAAGTTTTTTCATAAGGTTTTGAGTTTAGAACCACAATATATAGCAAAAGTTGATGCTTCAAAAATATTTATTTATGTAGCTTAATTCACTAATTTCTGTTTGTTGATGCATGGGTGCGCAAACGCCATGTAATCCCCGTTGAACCAATGGGGGTCAGTTGATGATAAAGATTTATGAAAATGGTTTGGTTTTTATTTTTTTTAAATAAACTGTATAAAACCTGTTTATTATTCGGGTTATCCTTTATAAAGTATAGAGATTTAAGAATTAAAACCCATCGTATTATACCCAAAAAGTGTACTTGTTTGCTCTGCAATTAAGTCTCATGTTTGTAATGCATTAAAATTGATTATTTAGCAACTGTTGCTGCAATTGATTTTGTATTTTTATTCACCTGATAACTAAATAGTATGAAAAATATTAGCCTCGCTTTTGGCGTTTGCGTTTTTTTGATGCTCATAGTTTCTTCCTGCAAAAAAGATACATCCACTGGCACCAACCCTCCCAACAATGCGGCACCCGCCACCTGGTTTGCATGGAACACATATAATTTTACTTCCGCCCGGGTAATAACATCCGAAGATTATAATGAAACAAAGTATAACTGCGATGGTGGCCATCAGTTTTTAAGCATACCTAATACTAAAATCAATAGCCAGCAATTTACTGTAGGATGCGCCAGTGCGCTTATTAATATACCGCAATATGCTATGGCAGACCTTTCAAACGTACGTGTAAATTGTAACTCCTATTCCCTGCGTTATTCGGGCGGCTGTGTAATTCCTGTTCCAACACCTATGACCACCGGGTACTCAGATAGTATTACTTTTGGGCCTTTAAGCACCTGGACAAGGTATAGCGGCGACACCCTTTTATGGAGTTATACCGACGCCGGTAACGTACCCGCAATTGCCGATATATTGAGCGGTGAGACTGTTTCCACAACCGGTAGCTACACATTGGCTGCAATGGGTAATGTTTCAGGCGATTCGGTTATATTTTCAATTACCGGGCCTTTGGCACAAATCAGTCACACGTTAGGTTCCAATGCAGGCTCATACACTTTTACCGCCGCCGAAATGGCCTCGCTGGGAACCACCAAAGGAAGCAAAAGCGGCCTGTTACAAATTGCTCCCTATAATTTTCACCTGCAAACTATTGATGGTCTCCCGTGCTATTTCATTAAAGAAACCTGCCTAAGCAAGTACGTGATTTTGCAGTAGAAACAGTCGACCCCTTAATACAAATATCACAACCAGCCGCTACTTACATGGGTAATCGAATTGGTACTCTGTGCTCAAGATATCCCCTGCGCTGAAAGGGGTAGAATATTACTTAATATTGGCAATGGCTACAACCAACTTTTCAAAATATATTATAGCAATGCTGGTAGGTATTTTTTCTAGTGCCAACCTAAACGCACAGGATAGCAGCGCGACTCAAAATTTCAAATACGTAGTATTGCACGCCGACCCTAAAAACAATGCTGCCCCCGATTATCAAAAATTCAGGGCTAATCTTGAAGATGGTATTAAAGAATTATTGGTGCGCAACAAAGTGCCCATGCTCAGCTACCAGAAAGAAGCGGCAGAAAAGCAACTGCAAGACTGCGATACCTTAACCTGCACTTACACCATTAATTATACCACCGGTATGATGCTGAACGCCAAAATTAAATGCAGCCTTACATTTATCGATTGCCATAAAAAAGAAGTTTACAATATTTCCGAAAGCAAAATGACCGGTGCTGTAGCTGGCGCAGGGGCTTATCTTAAAGTGTTTGCGAAGTTTATTGGGGCTAATTTAATGAAGCATCTGGTACTGGGTAAGTAATCTAGCGGTCAAAATATACAATGTAGGCATACAATTGAAAAGTGTATATTGCAGTAACTTGTCATATGGAGTATAAATTAATAGAGGAAATAATAAAACGTAGTAATTCCAAGGAATGGGTGACGGCCAAGCTTGAGTGGAATTTCGAATATGCTTATCAAAGCGAAGAATTTCAAACTTGTCTATGTGGTCATTATCCAATCTCGAACATTTGCATAATAAAGAACTTGAAGAATAATAGTGAAACGGAAGTCGGGAATTGCTGTGTTAATAAATTTTTGGGCATTGATGATGGAACCAAAATATTTAATTCGATCGCGCGCCTCAAAGAGGATATTGAAAAATCTATGAGTGCCGAGGTGATTGAATATTTGTTTAATAAAAAGGTGTTGTCTGAGTACGAGTATAAGTTTTATAGAGATGTGATTAGAAAGAGAAAGCTCTCCACAAAACAAAAGGAGTTAAAAATAAAGATTAATAAAAAGCTTATTGAGTTTACGAGTTATGAAGCAAATTCAAATTTTAGTCGAATGAACCTTATCGTTAAAAGCGAGTTGCGAAAAGAAAGGCACTTTGACTGACGGTCAGAAAAAGGCTGTAGAAAATATAATCGCCAAATTTAAAATTGGATGATGAATCTCACATG
>Ga0206832_10068_pt1 | contig 27098 bp, 10 predicted proteins | sample Alteio_BWOrgCont_74_FD_152896 | JGI IMG/M metagenome (GOLD analysis project Ga0206832, IMG submission 152896) | Enriched cells from forest soil in Barre Woods Harvard Forest LTER site, Petersham, Massachusetts, United States -... | ecosystem: Environmental > Terrestrial > Soil > Temperate forest >... | reverse complement strand
TGTGGGTGTCGGACACTGTCACAATATAGGTTCCACCGCTGGTTATTGAAATTGCGGAGGTAGTTTGGCCTCCTGACCAATCATAAGTTAAAGGTAGTGCCGCTTTGCGCGTACCGGTTATACCAGCGAAAGTTGAAGCAGGTGTATTGCCGGTTAGGCTAAGCAGGATATTGGCGCCGCCAACGTCTTTGCCGGTCAGGCTTCCATTAGCATTACGGAATACCATGAAAATACCGAGCAACGGTGTGTCCGGCCTTAATACATAGTAGTTACGAGGGTCAATTGTTATGGACCACATGTTATTGCCGAGTGAAGTCATTTCGCCAACTCCATCATCCTGACCCCAATTTCCGACGGTGATATCGCCCCAAATGGAGCCGGTGTATGTTTGAACGCTTGAATGCATATATACCTTTGGCGAACCTACAAGGCCGGTTTGACCAAGTGCTGCATTGTAAACAACAGTCAATGAATCTCCTTTTAAATTAATGTTGGTTGCTGCATCTAAATGAATGGTATCGGCTCCACAACTTACGAATGAGTCGGTTAATTGCAAGCCAAGTATGGACGAGTTGGTTACGGTGATAGTATCGTATGAGCTGCAACCACTGGCATCTATACCCTGTACCCAATAACTACCTGCATTAACGGCACTGTATGTTTGGGATGATGCTATAGCCCCGAACCAGTGATAACTGTTAAACCCGTTGGAGGCTGTAAGTGTAACGGGTGCTAAATTACAACGTATGATGTTGCTGCCAATTGATATTGGCTGGGTATGTACGGTTACATTAATGGTGCTCGTTGCTGAGCAAGTTCCGTTGGTTACGGTAACAGAGTAGCTTCCTGTAGATCCAGCCCTTATCGAATTGCTTGTTGCGCCAGAACTCCAGCTATAGCTGGTATAACCTGCACCTGCCAATAGGGTTAACGAATCACCGTTGCAAATGGTAGTATCATGCCCCAAATTAACTGACAAGGTGTTATTGAACAATACCTGAACTGTTGCTGATTTTGTGCAACTGTGAGAATCGGAGACTGTCAAGGTGTATGGCCCTGATGTACTGAATGTAGTAGAAGCACTATTGGCACCGTTTGACCAAGAGTATGTGATGTTGCCTGATGAAGCACGGAAAGGATACACCCCAAAAAATTGACTAACCGGCACCGGGCCGTTTAGCGCCACATAGATATTATTGCCGTTACCATCTTTACCTGTTTGTGAACCGTTAGCATTTCTAAATACCATGTATACGCCGGTTATAGGTGTATCGGGGTTTACATGGTAGTAGGTGCGGAGGTCAATGGCAATGCGCCAGTGGTTATTGCCCAACGAGTCCATTTTACCAACGCCGTCATCAAGGCCCCAATTGCCTATGGTATAATTTCCTTCCCAACCGGCGCCCGAATAAAATTCAGGGCCCGAATGCATGTAAACTTTTTGTGCGCCGATAAGTCCTGTCTGCCCGGTGGTAGCATCATAGATAATTACCAGCGAATCGCCGTTTTGTTCGATACTGGTATTGGCATCTACAGCTACTATGCTGCCGGGACAAGACCGTAATGTATCGGGAATTGATAAGCCCAATACATTTGAAAAATGCAGGTTTACTGTGTCGTAGCTAACACAACCTGCACTATCTGTTGCTTTTACCCAGTAGGGGCCGGGGTTGATGGCAGGGTATGTATTACTGGTTCCCGCTACTGCGTTTAACCATTTATAAGTTGCAAAACCTGTATTGGCGGTTATTGTAGTTGTTGTCCTGGTACACAATACAATATCAGCGCCCAAATTAACCGGGGCGTGACCAACTTTAATTATAACGGAGCCGGATGCGCTGCAAGCACCAACACCGGTGGCAGTAACCGTTAAGTTTTCTGCACTGGTAAATGCTCTTGAACTGTTAGTATTGCCGTCGCTCCACAAATAAGTGATGTTCGTGTTGTGGGTTTCGGTGGTGCCTTGGATAGGAACATAGGTTGATGTTGGTGTGCCGGGCGCTGTGTAGAGATAAATATCATTACCGTTATCGCTGGCTTTAATGGCACCATTAAAGTTTCTAAAATCCATGTATATGCCGTTCAGGCAAGAGTCAACAGCGTAGTTGTAGTAGGTACGAGGGTTGATGCGGATAGCCCACAAATTAGTGCCCACTGAGGTCATTCTACCAACACCGTCATTTAATCCCCAATGGCCAACTGTGTAAGGCACTGCCCAGCCGGCAAATGGCCTAAACTCGGGGCCAGAGTGAAAATAAACGTTGGTATCGCCAGCGAGAGTAGTACCGGCGGCATTAAAGAGAATGGTTATGCTATCGCCACAAAGTTGAGTTTCTAAAACTGAAGCATCGGCAGTGATGTTTACTGTGCCGGAGCAAATAGAGGTATCAATATGCAAGAATTGCGGGCACTGCGCTCGCGAAAAAGTAACAGCGCAACATAGTATAATCAGTGTAAAAAATTTACGCATGAAGGGCCTTTAATAAGTTTTAAAAATAAAGCGCTTTGCTGAACTAAGTGTTAATAATACACTAAAGTAATAAAATTTGACAACAGCGCTAATTACAATGTTGTTAATTAGGTGCTATTGTTAAAATACAGACTGAGTTATTCCTTTACTAAAATAGTATAATCCCACGAATTAATGTTGCGGTTGGTAATGCCATGCAGCGTAGTAGTAGTTGAAGTAAACAGGTCTTTATATTTTCCCTCTAACTGTTGTGGTGAGTTAAGTTGAACTGATTGGGGTTTGTTTGATAAGTTTAGTATTACTACAACCTGTCGGCTACCTTTCTTTCGCGTAAAAGCGAGTACACCTTTGTTGCCGGTTTGTAACCATTGTAAATCACCGCCTTCGGTTCCGTTCCAAAGTGCGGGGTTGCTCTTTTTTAAAGCTAACAAAGACTGATAAAATTTTTGCAGTGGAAAGTCCTTCCATGCAACACTGTCTTTATCAAAAAACTTAAGCCGGTTACTTATAGCCGACTCCTGGCCGCTATAAATTAAGGGCATGCCTGGTAGAGTAAAGCAAAGCACATCCAAACATTTAACAGCATCGCCCATACGCTCGTATTCGCTGCCGTTCCATGAGTTCTCATCGTGGTTCGAGGTAAAATACATGTGGTAATCGTTTTTAGTATACAGGCTGTCAGTTCTTTTTAAATACTGCACTACATCTTCTGTGTTTTTTTCGCCTTTAGCTATTTTGTTCATCAGGTTGAGTAGTTCCCATCCATACGTCATGTCGAAGCCATTCCGGTTAAACTCGGGGCCTTCTGCTTCGGCCAGCATAAATACTTTTTTTGTTTGGTCCAACTGCGTCCGCACTTCTTTCCAAAATTCTAATGGCACCATCATCGCTACATCGCAACGAAAACCATCAACATCGGCATTTTTAATCCAAAACTTCATGCTTTCAATCTGGTAACTCCAAAGGCCCTTTTGATCGTAATTGAAATCTGCTACATCAGTCCAGTCGGGAACCGGTGGGATAATTTTGCCTGTTGAATCGTGCGTGTACCACCGGGGGTGGACGACAGTAAGGAAATTATCGGGGGCGGAATGATTGGCAACCCAATCAAGAATTACCTTAAATCCCATGCTGTGAGCCTTGGCCACTAATTCTTTAAAGTCATCCAAGGTGCCGAATTCGGGATTTACTTTTTGGTAGTCTTTAACTGCGTAATAACTGCCTAAGCTTCCTTTACGATTCTTCTCGCCAATGGGGTAAATGGGCATAATCCAAAGTATATCAACTCCCATCTCTTTCAATCGCGGTAAACTTGCTTCAAATGCTTTGAATGTACCTTGTGGGGTATACTGCCGAATGTTCACTTCATAAATAGAGGAGTTCCTGGCCCAATCGGGATGAGTGTAAAAATCATTCTGACCAAATGAAAATAGCGAGAGGCTAATCAACAGGGTAAAAAGGATGCTATTTTTTTTCACGTGGTTTTATTTTTTAGTGAATATTCTAATTCAATTACCCGAGGTAATTAAAACCTCAAACGACTTAGCCGGAAGTTCAACACTTATTTCATCGCCCTTCTGTGTAAACTTATTTCCGAACTGAGCTTTTAAGGCATTTGCATGTGGTGAAGTAGTTTTAACCGTTACGGTTCTGCTTTGTGCTGAATAATTAAACACCACCAGCGTAGTTTCTTTAAAGTAATTGCGCTGGTAAGCAAGTGTATTTTTATCAGCCGCCAATAAATTGAAATCGCCATAGGTAAATGATAAATGTTGCTGCCTTAGTCCAAACAGTTTAGCCGTCTTCGCTTTCAACTCCAGTTCTTTAGGCCCTAAATTTCCAAAACGCATCATCCTCCGGTTATCAGGGTCACCGGCACCGGGCATACCAATTTCATCACCGTAATAAAGAACGGGTATACCGGGTATTGTTGCAGTAAACGCAATAAGGCAGGCTAATTTGTTATATGCAATGTCGTTGCCAACAGTAACATTTCTTTCCCATCCTGCTTTACGCGCATCTTCGTTAAATGATAGTCCGCCACCGGCTAATGAAGCTACCCGTGGTTGATCGTGATTGCCAGTAATGTTACCCATTAAATGATGTGAGCCATAGAAGTTGATGCTTTGTAGTAACGTAGCCGCCGTTTTTTCGAATCCTTCGCTGTCTTTGGCAAAAGCGGCGCGAGCATCAAAATAAAGATTGAAGTCAAACTGGCCATCTAACAAACCACTGCCGATGTAAGAGCCTATTAACTCTTTGCTTCCATAGGTTTCGCCAATCTGGTAAAGTGGTTTGTGTTCAGCCTGCTCAATCTTTTTTAAATTGAGCGTAAGAGACCGCCAAAAAGCTGTTGCAATGTGCTTGGTAGCATCGTGCCTGAATCCATCAATACCAAATTTTGTAACCCATAACAGCGATGAATCTACCTCCAGTTTAATTACGTCCTTATTGGTAAAATCAAGCGTTGGTAAAAATGTATCGAACCAGGTGGTTAAACGGTATTCGTCCCATAGCCGGATGTTTTTTCTTCCATCAGGTAAATTGAGTTGTGTGGCCCAATCGGGATGCTGCTTTATGATGGGTGCTTCTTGATGCAGGTGATTAGCTACTAAATCAACCAACACATTATCGTGCCTGCGGTGCGCCTCGTCAACCAGTTGTTTGAAAACAGCATCATTACCAATCCGGTGATCAATTTTGGTAAGCGAAATGGGCCAGTAACCATGATACCCCGAATACCAATCATGCGGCTCTGGAAATTCGCGGTAAGCAATTTCGGGGTTTTGAAGTATCGGCGATATCCAAAGCGTATTAATATGCAGAGAATCAAAATACCCTGCTTTTAGTTTTGCAGTAATACCCGCTAAATCGCCTCCGTAATAATTGGCCTTGGTTTTTAAATCTTTAAACTTTACCGGTTGATCGTTGGTTGAATCACCATCGAAAAATCTATCTACTAAAATTGAATAAATACTGAATGCCTGCACATCATCTCGGTTAAGGTCTTTCCAATCATGAATTACTTTGCCGCTTTTAAGAGGTATCAATAAATCATTAGACATGCCGGCTTCGTTATAGGCATAAACCCTGAACCAGCTGCGTGGTTTGTGCCTGGCCTCTTCAGGAATTGCTACATAAAAACTTTCAGAAATATTGTTTAAATATTCCGGGGAAACCCGCATGTTCTGCCAGTACACAAAAACGTCGGTAAAATTATTTTCAACGCCAAAAGTGAAACTTGTGGAATCGAACTTTACCGTGATTAGACATGGAGATTTGCCCTCGCTATTAGGGGTTTTGAAAATTGAATTAAACCCGCCGTTATTATTGTCTGCCGAATCTTTATTGCCTGGGTCGAGTTGCCATTTGCCATCTAAAACCAATTGATATTGATACACGCCGGGATTAAGGGCTACACTTGCTTTCCAAATATTATTCTCAAACTTAAAATCATTTTTTTTAGGCGTCCAGTCATTCATTTCGCCGGCTAATTGAACGCTGCCATATGTTTTTCCTTTAGGGTCGAAAGTAAATTGGTAAACCTTTTTTTGTGAGCGCTTTAATAGAACGGATACCTGATTTCCTTCGCTCCATAACTTTAATTCGGTTAACGCTGGCAATTTATCACCTGCCACTATTAAAACAGTATTTTCTTTTTTATTCCAGCTACCCTTGTAGTTTTTTGAAAATGAAACCGAATCAATTTTGGATGGGTCAATAAAAAAATCGTTCAGGTTGAGGATAGTGGAATCTATATTAAGCTGAACCGGTTGAATAAGATTTGGAACCTGCCGCGATTGTGTTGTTGGCGTATTACCAAAGCACCCGGTTGCGCAAATTGCAATTGCAAATAAAAACGCAAGGAACAGCTTACCAGGTGATCGTAATATCATGGTCGGTATTTTCGAAAATTGTAAAAGGAACTTTTCTTTCAATCATGTCTTCGCTACTTGCCTTGTAAAAAGGATCGAAAGAGGAAACGGGTTGAATAAACTGGTAATCTTCGGTATGCAATTTGGTAGCAGCATTATTAATCTTTACACTGCCCACCTTCCCAAATCCATGTAGATAAAGCTTAACTTTTTTAAATTTGGAATAAAAACTACCTTCCTTTTTTGCCAGGTGAAGTTCATTCTCTTTAGCAGAGTAGGAGATAAGCCGCTTGTAGAAATTGCCGGTTTCGTGTTCGTTGGTCAGCCCGTCATCTTCGTAGTATAACAAGCTGTTTTCCTCTTCGCCATGATAAACATGAAGATCTAAAGTGTCCGCTGGTTGTTCGACAGTTGATTGCACGAGCGATTGCATTGATATAATAGAAGAACCCTTTACAAAAATCGGATAACGTTCAACGCGCAACTCAATAATTTGCTCGCCGGCCTTGATGCGTGCACCGGTATGCAAATCGTACCAGTTTCCCTCAGGCAAATAAACTTTGGCGAATTCTTTATTGCTTTCGATAGGCGGTATTAAAAAGGCATGCCCAAAATAATATTGATTTTGATATCGCGGCTCATACACCTTTGCATCAAAAGCATGTTGTATCGCTAATGAGCGCGCAACCGGCATTCCGTTTTGAGTGCTTTCAAAAAAAGTGGAATAGATATATGGCAATAGGCGGTAGCGAAGGCCAATGTAGTTGCGTGATATTTCTTCGGCCTCTTCACCAAATGCCCAGGGTTCGGCGGATTTTGAATTAATCATGCTGTGGCACCGGAAAAGAGGAGAGAAGGCTCCTAACACAATCCACTTGGCAAACAATCCAGGTGAAGCTTCATTAGCAAATCCGCCCACATCATATCCAGCAAATGCAACGCCGCTTAATCCTAGTGAATTTACCAGGCGTATTCCGCAAAGCATATGCTCATCGCTGGCTATGTTATCACCGGTCCATGATGCGGTAAATCTTTGTATGCCTGAGTAACCGGCACGGTTTAATGTAAAGGGACGCAAATCTTTTCTTGTCTGTTTGGCGCCTTGTTGAGTGCTACGGGCCATTTGCATGCCAAATACGTTGTGTGCTTGTTTATGTGTGGTTGTTTGCCCATCAAAATCAAACTCCATCAGGTCTGGTAGCGATTGGCCCCAGGCTGCGGGCTCGTTCATATCATTCCAAAAACCATCAATACCATTCTCTTCGTAAAATTTAATTTTTTCAGCCCACCATGAGCGAACTTCCGGGTTTGTGAAATCGGGGAAATGGCTCCAGCCCGGCCAAACTTCACCGCTGTAATTTTCGCCGTCAGGATATTTTACAAAGTAGTTTTTGGATACGCCTTCATCGTATATTTTGTAACCTTTTTCAACTTTAATGCCGGGGTCCAAAATCACAATGGTCTTGAATCCATTTTCCCTCAACTCATCCGTCATTTGTTTTGGATTCGAAAACTTTTCCGGGTCGAAAGTGAATACCTTGTAATTATCCATGTAATGGATATCGAGGTAAATAACATCAGCCGGTATTTTCTTTTCGCGGAAGGTTCTGGCAACATTTAAAACTTCGGTATCGGGATAGTAGCTGTAACGACATTGCTGCAGGCCAAGACTCCAAAGCGGAGGCATCTCCATACGTCCGGTTAGCCTGGTATAGTGCTCAATTACTTCTTTTACTTGTTTGCCATAAATGAAGTAATAATTCATCTCGCCGTCCTCAGCGCTGAAAAAGGAGAAGCGGTTGTTTGAGGCACCAAAATTGAATTTGGTTTTAAAAGTATTATCGAAGAAGATGCCATAAGTTAAGTTGTTATGCAAACCGATATAAAACGGAATACTCATATAGAGAGGGTCCGCATCTACGGCATATCCAAATTTATCGGTGTTCCAGTTGGTATGGGCGGAACCCCGCCTATCAAGATTGCCGGTCTTTTCGCCAAGGCCAATAAAGCGCTCGTCTTTCTGCAATGCTTTATAAGTAGTCACCTCGGTTCCCATTACGGATGAACCAAAGGAGGCATCATCGGCATTGATAAGCTCACCGGTTAAAGTATAAAACGAAAACCTAATGGGCGCCTTTGCTATTTGCAATTTAACAGCGTCGGTTTTGACCGTAATGTGGGTCTTAGTTTCGGCAACCGTAAATTTTGAATGTTGCGGTTGACGGATTACTGCGTATGAATGATCGCGGGCCGAATCATTTTTGGTTAATATCCTTACACGTATAATCTCAGGGGTGTATACGGTGACTGCCACCTGGCAATCATCAGTTTCTAAATTAATACCTGTTTCAGATTGTGTAAACCTGATACAAGCGCCTAAGCTTTTGTTAAGATGTCTGCTGTTTTTTGAAACACTCATTTTGCCTTTTTAGAAACCGCAATTTACCAGATTTCTTAAGCCGGTTTCTTTTGAAAATCTTTTTGCAGGTGATATTGCACCAGATTATCAACCGGTTTATTGGTTATTAAACCTACTTTAATATGCAGGTTGTTGCAATGTTCCATTAAAATATCTTCAAAATAATAGGCAATTGAACCAACAAAATGAACGGGCACCTCTCGATAATTTTTGTAGCAGCAAACATGGTAGTTCAAGAACTCGTACATGCCTTCTGTAATCATGTCCTTGATATACTGGTTATCGCGGTGCTCAGAACAAAAACGCATAAATGAAGCTAGGAAAACGTTGGCATGAGGTTTCATATAAACCTTTTCGAAAACTACGTCTTTGTCGGGTTTAAACTCGGCTTCAAAGTTTTTTTGAATTGGTTCAGGCATTAGTTTGTAAAAGTAATCGCGTAAAAGTTTTTTGCCGTAAAAACTACCACTTCCTTCGTCGCCTAAAATGTAAGCCAGGGCTGGCACCTCTTCATAAATCTTCTTGCCGTCATAATAGCAAGAGTTTGAACCCGTGCCTAAAATGCACGCTATACCGGGCTTGCCGTTGCAGGTAGCGTAGGCTGCTCCATCTAGGTCATGATCAACCGTTATTTTTGAGTGTTTAAAAATAATGTGCAAACCCCGCTCAACGCGCGATTGCAACTCCTTACTCGAGCCACCGGCGCAGTAAAAATATACGTGCGTTACTTTGGGGCCGGCTGTTCTTAGAGCTGTGTTCTTAAACACTTCGTTTGCGATATCAATTTCGTTGTGAAAAAACGGGTTGATACCTTTTGAGCTGGTTTCGCTCTTAATTCCCGTTTCAGGATCAATAATTACCCAATCGCATTTGGTTGATCCGCTGTCTGCTACTACTATCATAGGTTAAATTATTTTTCAATTATAAAATAAAATCGGTAGAAAGGAAGTTTGATTTACGTTCTTCAAGTATTTGCGTTAAAAGGTCGCGGTTTACATCATTATCTTTCATAGCAACCATTGTTCGGATTGAAAATACTCTCAATGCATCTGAAACACTCAATGTACCTTCGGCGGAATCTTTGCGCCCGTTAAACGGAAACACATCGGGCCCGCGCTGGCACTGACTGTTGATGTTTACCCTGCAAACCTCGTTTACCAAAGGGTCAACCAGTTTTGCAATCTCATTTTTATCGGTGCCGAATATACTAACCTGTTGGCCAAAATTAGATTCGGTGATATATTTGATTGGCTCCGAAATCTTATGGTAGCTAACAATTGGAACCACGGGGCCAAACTGCTCCTCATGATAAACGCGCATGCTTGAATTAACAGGATAAAGAATAGCAGGATTGACATAGGAATGCTCAATTTTACCGCCGTCGTGATTAATTACCTTTGCGCCTTTTGAAATGGCATCATCAATCAAACCCTTAAGGTATGCCGGTTTTTGAGGTTCGGGTAAAGGTGTTAATTGCACTTTATCTTCCCATGGCATACCGGATTTAAGGGCTTCAACTTTAGCCTTGAACTTGCTTATAAATTGGTCAATCACCTTATCGTGAACGAAAAGGATTTTCAATGCTGTGCATCTTTGACCGTTGAACGAAAGAGAACCGGTAACACATTCCTCAACCGCAATGTCAATATCGGCATCAGGTAAAACAATGCCCGGGTTTTTTGCATCGAGCCCCAGTACTGAACGCAGGCGGTTTGGTTTTGGGTGCAATTTTTTAATAGCGTTGGCCGAGTTGCTGCTACCTATAAAGGCAAGCACATCAATTTTGCCACTGGCCATTAAAGGGCCTACGGTTTCCTGACCGGAGCCATAAATAATATTGATAACTCCTTTTGGGAAGGAATCTCTGAATGCCTCTAATAGCGGCGATATCATTAATACGCCCAATTTGGCGGGCTTAAAAATTACAGCGTTGCCCATTAGCAAGGCTGGTATTAATGTGGTAAAGGTTTCGTTTAAGGGATAGTTGTAAGGGCCCATGCACAATACAACACCCAGCGGGCCTCTTCTTATTTGCGCATATATGCCACCCTCTTTTCTTAAGCGTGATGATTCGCGGTCGAGGTTTTTGTAGGCGTCAATGGTGTCAACTATATAATCTATTGTGCGGTCAAATTCTTTTCTTGAATCGCCGAGGTTTTTGCCAATTTCCCACATCAGCCAGTTTACTACCTCATCGCGTTTCTCTTTCATTCTTTTTACAAACCCCTGTAAATGCTTAATTCTGTCTTTTACGCTCATGGTAGGCCACTCGCCCCGGCCTAATTCATAGGCTTTCATGGCTGCATCGAGCGCGGTTAAAGATGCTTCACCACTTAAGAGAGGGTAGGAGCCTAGTTCATAAGGAAGGGAGGTGTTTTTGTCCTCAACATAAACGGCGGAGTGAACGGTTTGGAAGGGGCCTTTCCACTCAACAAGCTTACCATCCAGCAACCACGTTTTTTGTTTCAAAGGTGTTACCTGGTATTCCTTAGGTATTTCTTTTAGTTTAGGAAACATAAGTGGTTTTTATATTGAAAGAATTTCGTTTATTCTGAAAACATCGAGGTTTATCATTTTATCCATTTCCAGGATCTCTTTTAATGGAGTAAAAGTTACATGCTGCCAAATTATGCCTACCATATCGCTGGTTTTGCCCATCATTAAACCTTCAACTGCTGCTACACCCATGCGGCTGGCTAATTCGCGGTCAGTACAGCTTGGGGTGCCACCGCGCTGTAAATGTCCCAACACGGTTACTTTAGTATCGTAATCGGTATATTTTTCGCTCACCATTTTAGCAATCTCAGTAGCCGAACCGGTTTTGCAACCTTCGGCAACAACAACTATTGTTGACGACTTTTTGCTTTCACCGCCACGGCTAATTACGGTCATTAACTCGTCTGTACTCATTTCCTGTTCAGGAACCATAACCGCCTCTACACCCGCTGCAATGGCGGTACGGAGTGCAATAAAACCTGAGTGGCGCCCCATTACTTCGATAAAAAATAACCTGTTGTGCGACGATGCCGTGTCCTTAATCGAGTCAATGGCATCTATTACTTTATTACAGGCGGTATCAAAACCAATTGTAAAGTCGGTTCCTGCAATGTCGTTGTCAATTGTTGCGGGTATTCCTATTACTGGTAGTTTAAATTCTTCATTGAAGATAGAAGCACCCGTAAAGGTTCCGTTGCCGCCAATGGCTATTAATCCGTCAATGCCGGCGTTTGTAAGGTTTTCAAAGGCTTTCTTCCTTCCTTCGGGTGTCATAAAGGGTTTACTGCGCGATGACTTGAGGATGGTTCCGCCTCTTTGTATAATGTTACTTACCGACCGGCCATCTAAATTTTCGAAATCGCCAGCAATTAGGCCATCATAACCACGGTAAATGGCCACCGGTTCCTTTTTATAATAAATGCAACTGCGCACCACCGCGCGTATTGCGGCGTTCATACCGGGAGCATCGCCACCCGAGGTTAAAACACCAATTCGTTGCATTTTGTCTTCCATAATATTGACTGCAAGTTGCAATTTTTTTATAGATAGTGTAACTTGGACACCATACGAAGATATAAAAACCGCATTAATGCATGTGTTTTTAAATTATATTGCACGCCGCAAAGAAATTTAACCCGCGATGGAAGTAACCGCATTAAACCCCCACGTATCTGTTGACTGCGTAATTTTTGGCTATGACTTTGAAGAATTGAAGGTACTGCTTATTGAGCGGAATTACTTTGACGCTGCCGACCATCAACAAAACAAAAAGATAACCGATTTGGTTCTTCCGGGAAACCTGGTTAGAGACAACGAAACGCTGGACGAATCAGCCAAGCGTATTTTGAAAGAACTTACCAGCCTAGAAAACATCTTTATGGAGCAGTTTTACGCTTTTGGCGACCCAAACCGGGTTCGTAAAAAGCAGGATGCCGAATGGCTTCGCTCTATGCGCGCTGAGCCCGATGCCCGGGTTATTACAGTTGCTTATTTTGCCCTTGTTAAACTGAATGATTATGTGCCAAAGCCGGATTCATTTGCCCGTAGGTCGGAATGGTATGGAGTAGACAGTATCCCTAAACTGGCATTTGACCATAACGAGATTGTTGAGAAGGCCCTTGAGACTTTAAGGTTTAAATTGAAATACTTCCCCATTGGGTTTGAGTTACTGCCCAAAAAATTCACTCTTAGCCAAGTGCAGAAATTGTATGAAGCGATACAAGGTACTAAACTGGATAAACGCAATTTCAGAAAGAAACTTAAAGCACTTAATATTGTTACCCCGCTTGGTGAAAAACAGAAAGGTGTATCGCATAAACCAGCCGGCGTTTATACGCTAAACCAAAAGGCTTACGAAGAATCGGGCACCGGTGTGTTTTGACAATCTCCGCTTTGTTTCATTTCCGTCGCACTTCCCTCAAATTCCCTTGACTTTTAACGCATGCTTGATTATATTACTGATGGCAGGATGTTTTTTAATAGCTTTTTTGACCTTCGTTGATGATGGAAAAGTGCCAATCTCTCCCCCAAAATAAGACAAGAAAGGCTCCTTTGCGGATATTTTGAGAGGTAAATGCCGAGGAATGCCTGATTCTCCCCAAAGAATTTTAACAATTCGGTAAAACATTATTAGTGTTAACTTGACACTAATTAAAAATTAACTTATCTTAGTCAAACCATTACAAGTTTTTGAGAATAATATGATGCTTCAATTAACTCTATGAATTGATGTTGCGCTATGTTAAAACCGCTGTTGGGCCGCAGCGAGGTATGTATAAGTGAAGATGTTTTTATTACCGGATTGATAAACAATTTTTGACACCCCCCCGAGTAATCATAACAAAGTTTCAAAACTCCATTTAAGTATGAGAAAAATTAACAATCTATTGTGTGCTGCAATTGCCAGATACAAATCTTGTATCCTCATTTTTTCTTTGGCAATAATGTTTTCAGGTTCGGCATATGCCCAGCCGCCTAACTATGCCATTAATGGATATTACATGAACAATTGGTCAGGACCGTTTGTCATGACCAACAACGCTCCGGTAAGTGGAATTGTTTCATACTCTTATGCAGCCACGTCATCTACAAATAGTCAATTCCAAATACAATGGGACAATTATTATAACCAATGGTATAATACTTCAATGCCGTTTGATCAGGTGGTTACGATGACATGGCAGGGTGCCAGCAGCGGAATTCCGAATTCGCAGTTCAGTTCCAGCACAACTAACGGGTATTATTATACCACACAGCTTAATGGTTTGTCTTATTCAAACAGACTAGGCGTAGTGATGCAAACTCAAAATTCTCCCATAGCTTTTGCCAGTTCGAATCCGGTAACTCAAATCCCTACTACGTCATCAGTTTTCCCAGGTCAAACCGTAGCTGTTACGGTTAATTTGGCTAGTGGGAAGTCCCCACAAGAACTTGCCTATGTAGTTTATACTATTAACGGAACAACCACCTTTGCCCAGGTAAATTTTGCCACCGGAACCTCATCTTCCGGCACGGCGACTATTCCTGCCCAGACTGCTGGTACCGCCGTGAGCTATTATGTAATGACCACAACGGTAACTCCGGCTAATGGCCTAAATACCACAAACGCGAATCTCGTAACCTTGAAACAGTCGGCCACATTTAACTATACTGTTGCTGCCGGTTGGACGACAACTGCTTCCGGTAATTGGAGTTCAGCTTCAACATGGACAGCCAATGCGGTGCCTCCTACCTCTTTCGACATGGGGGCAGTAAGTATCCTTCACCAGGTTGCCCAGGACCAAAACGCAACTACTGACGCAATAAGCATAAATATTGGTACAGCAACCAAAACTCTTACAATTAATAGCGGTGTGACACTTACTACCAACGGAAATACGACAATTAGTTCTGGTAGTAGTTTGGTATTTGGTGCAACAGGAACCCTGGCTGCGGGTAATGCCACGCTTACCAATGGAGGTACAATTGATATGACTGCAGGGGGGAATCTTAATTTTGCAGGAGGAGCCTCGACGATTTTTGCGAATAATAATGCATTTACACGTGGGCTTGGTACCGTGAAAGTAAGTGGAGCAGCAACAATAAATGGTAGCAGCGCTATTAATTTTAATAATTTGACCCTCACTTCAGGAACGTTGACGCTTTCAACAGTTCCAACCATTAATGGCATTTTGCAAATTAACGGGGGTAATGTTAGTGCCGCACCAAAGTATGCTTCTGGTTCTACACTGGCATACGGTGCCAATTATACCCGCTATATTGAATGGAGTGCAACAACAGCCGGTACCCTTGGATCTACGGCAGGTTATCCTAACAATGTAACCGTAAATGCGGGAACATTAAATTTGTTTAACTCCGGGCAAACCGGTGGAGGCGCTTTGGCCGGTAATTTAGGAATTAGCAGTGGTGCAACCTTCTCCATGAGCGGATATGGTTCAACAATGTTGGTAGGAGGAAACTGGGCTGACACAGGAGCATTTACTCCGGGAACAACAGGTACAGTAAGCTTTGCAGGCGGTTCAGCGCAAACTATTACCAAGAGCAGTGGCACAGAAGCCTTTTATAATTTAACTATTGCCAATACCTCAGGCGGAGTAACAATCAATTCTGCATTATCGGCAAGCAACAATTTAACCTTAACAACCGGCACTTTGCAGTTTGGTGTCGCTAATGCGATAGCAAGTACTGGCAACATGATATTTAATGGAGGGACTTTAAACACTTCGGGATTTAGCGCTAATACCGGTGCAACCTTGCAACTTAATGCCAACTCGTTCATTAATTTTGTGTCAGGTGCACAACAATTGAAGTTTGCAAATAGCTCTGGCAGTTCATGGACCGGAAGTACAACCCTAACTGTTCAAAACTGGGGCGGAACTACCGGGGTTAGCAACAGTTCGGGACCGCAACTATTTGTTGGTTCTTCCGCAGGCGGATTAAACACACCTAGCCAAACAGGTCAAATAACATTTTCGGGGGCATACCCTGCCGGTGCCTTAGTTTTGGCAACGGGAGAAGTAGTTCCTAAATGTGCAAGCACTAATACTCCAACTGTTAGTATAACACCAACTGCAAATCCTGTTTGTTCAGGCACATCGGTAACATTTAATGTTAGCGGCCTTACAAATCAAGGTAGTTCCCCGACTTATGCCTGGACTAAAAACGGAACAAGCGTTAGTGTTACCAATTCGTATACCAGTTCGGGATTGAATAATGGTGATGTAATAGCTGTTACCATGACCAGCAGCGCATCGTGCGTAAGCCCGGTAACAGCAACCAACAGTGTGACAGAAACAGTTACTACTGCCGGCACGTGGTTAGGAACAACCAGTACTGATTGGAATGATGCGACTAACTGGTGCGGAGGAGTACCCACATCGTCAACCAACGTAGTGATACCTACCACCGCAAGTCATATGCCGGTTATAGCCTTAACGGGTTCGACCAACGCAGTATGTAATAATCTAACCTTATCTGGCAGCGGCTCAACACTCACATTTAACAGTAGCAGCTATGCGCTAACTGTTTACGGAACATTAACCAACGGAGGTTTTATTGATATGACCAACGGTGGAACTTTGTATATTGGCTCTGGCGGAACATTTACTAATAATGGGACATTTACCCGTGGTAGTGGAACCGTTAATTATATCGCTGGCGGAACATTAGGTGGCTCATCTGCGGTTACCTTTAATATTCTATCACTCAACGGTCAACTTACTGTAAATACCGCGCCAACTATCGATGGTACTTTGAATATAAATACAGGCTCAAGCGTAACTGCATCCCCTTATTATACCAGTAACTCAACACTTGTTTATAACGTTGGTTATAGTAGGTACCTGGAATGGAATGCTGTAGGTGTTGGAACACTGGGCAGCACCGCAGGTTATCCAAATAACGTTACAATCAATACGGGAACTTATGACCTGGTGAACGGTACCAATGCAGCACGCGCATGTGCGGGCACTTTAAAAGTGAACGGTGGTAACATGAACTTTAATGCCTTGAATGGCATTGTTACAGTTGGTGCTCTTAACATTGCCAGTGGCTCTTTAAGTATGGGAAGTAGCAATGCGGCTTTAAATGTATTAGGTAGTTTAACTAATAACGGAACACTTACACTTTCATCAACAGCCGGCGGCGACCTGAATGTGAAAGGGGATTTTACCAATAATAGTAGCTTTAATGCAGGAGCCAGGTTGGTTACTTTTAGTGGAAGTTCAACTCAGTCAATTAGCGGCACAGTGGGTGCAGGGTTTTCTCTGCTTACAATTAATGGCAACTCGGATGTGGTAACAATCAATAAAGCAATAACCGTTAGCAATGCTTTGACTTTAACCCAGGGCACCTTACAATTTGGCGTTGCTGGTGCTATTAGCAATACCGGGAGTACCGTTTTTAACGGCGGCATTTTAACTACCGGTGGGTATTCAGCCACCATGGGGGCTTTTGGAATGACGGCCAGTTCAACTATTAATTTAACCAATTCAACACCTCAAACACTTACTTTTGGTGGCCCTACGGGTTCATGGAGCGGTACCCTCGTAATTAATAACTGGGTCGGTAATCCGGGTATTAACGGAGGTTCTACCTCTGGCGGCAAAATTGTTGTGGGTGCTTTAAACAGTGGCGAACAGGGCGAAATAAACTTCAGCACTTTTGCATCTACCGGCTCAGTAATAACCTCTTCGAACGAATTGGTACCAAAATGTGCTTCTTCGGATTATCCGGTGGTTAGTGCTGGTAGCAATCAAAACGTTTGCAGCGGAGCCTCATATACCTTCCCGGGTGGCAATGCAACAGCATCTCAATACAATTCATTATTATGGAGTACCAGCGGAACAGGAACGTTTACAAGTGGTGGAACCACACTTACCCCTACCTATTCAGCCAGTTCAGCAGATATAGCGGCGGGCTCTGTTTCTTTAACCTTAACCGGAACCAATGATTGTGGGACTTCACAAGCATCCATGACTTTAACCTTTACGAGCAATAACTGGACAGGTGCCACAAGCACAGATTGGAACGTGGCCGGTAACTGGTGCGGCGGTGTGCCAACGGCTTCAACCAATGTAACTATCCCTACGGGGTTAACTAATTACCCTGTGGTTGGTTTAACAACAGGAACGCCGGTATGCAACAATATAACTATTATAAGCGGTGGTAGCGCTAAGCTTACCTTTAATAACAGTACAACCAGCAATACACTTACCGTTAATGGTACCTTAACGAATGGTGGGACTGTAGATATGACCACTGGCGGCACTTTAACAATAGCTGCGGGCGGAGTTTTTGCCAACAATGGCACCTTAACGCGCGGAACCGGAACAGTGAACTTTGCGGGTGCCGGAACATTAAACGGTTCGAGCACAACAACGTTTAATAACCTGACTATTAATACAGGAACGGTTACCATACCTGCCGGCGTTATTATTGACGGTACGTTTACTATTAACGGTGGCAATGTTTCTAGTTCTCCGATTTATACTTCTAACTCTACCTTATTATATAACGTTGGATATTCAAGGTTCAATGAGTGGTCGGCAACAGGTTCCGGCACTATTGGAACTACGGCCGGTTATCCTAACAATGTTCGGATTTCATCTAATAGCGCACTGGACTTAGCCAATGGAGTTGCAGGAACATCCCGTGCTTGTGCCGGTGATTTAACGATTGATGCGGGTTCAACTTTGACCATGAACACGACCCCTATGACCGCAGCACTTACGGTTAACGGCAACGTTAACCTACTGGGCACCTTAACGCTATCGACTTCATCGGGTGGAGATATTAAGGTAGGAAAGAACTGGAACTTTACTGCAGGAGGTATATTTAATTCGAACGGAAGAGCGGTATTTTTTATAGGAAATGCGCTGCAGACGATTAGCCGCTCATCTGCCGGAACTTTAAATTTTGATTATATTCTTGTTCAAAACACTGGTGGGGGCATACAATTATCCAATTCGCCCGCAACAAGTATAAATCTTAATGCCGTAAATGGGGGCAACGGTTTAACCTTAAGTGGTTCCGGCACAGGTAATGTATTTGATTTGAATGGAAATAAATGCAACCTAACAGTTAGCCAGGGGATTAATACAACCGTTGCAGGTGAAAGTATAACAAGCAGTACTGGTACCGGCACTGTTGATGTTCAATCGGGTACGCTTTCAGGAGTAAACGGAGCAGGTACACTTTCGTTCGGTTCTTCTGTTAAAGTTACTCTGGAGGGGGGGATGAACTTTGGTAACCTGTTGTCAACCATCAATGGTACCCTACAAATTAATGGTGGTGGGTATGTAACAACTTATGCGCCATATTATGGCACAGGTTCGTTGCTACAATATAATTCGGCAAGCACTGGTGTGTTTTACGGAAGAGGAGTTGAGTGGAGCGCTGCAAGTAACACCGGGTATCCTTATAACGTTCAAGTAAGCAATAACACAATACTATCGCCAGGAGGCAATAGCTCAACTAATAGCGAGGGCGCGGTTCTTAATGTGGCAGGTGATCTGACCATTGATGCAGGTAGCAGTTTTTATATGGACTACTCAACATACTCAATGAGTGTTCCTTTAAACGTTGTTGGCAATATTAACATCAATGGTAATTTTTCAGAATCTCAGGCAGTTGGGGGCGATGTTAATTTAAAGGGCAACTGGAATAACAATGGCACTTTTGCCAGCCAGGACAGAGCAGTATCCTTTATTGGTTCAACACCTCAGCTTATTGAAGGGTCCAGCTCCACTGCCTTCGGGTATTTGACTATAGCCACAACGGGCGGAGCGGCAGTAACTGTTAATACAGCGGCTACCGTAACCGATCAGTTGAATATGTCTTCAGGAATAATTAATACTACAAGTGGTTCTCTTAAACTAACCAATACAAATACCTGGGCTACTATGGGAGGTACTGCAAGCTCGTTCGTAAATGGGCCGTTAGATTGGACTCTACCTTCCAGTCTCTCAAGCAATAGCTCAGTTTACAATTTCCCTATAGGTTCCGGTTCAACTTACCTGCCTATGTCGGTTACCACTGTTTCTACAGGTTCAACCGGACCTGTGGTTCGTGCTCAGGCAACTGCAGGCAATCCGGGAGGGTCGGCAGGCGCTGGTCTTAGTTCTATCAGCAATACCGAATACTGGCATTTGAGTCAGGTTTCCGGCAATTATACTTCGGGCTCAATCAGCCTGACTCGTCAGTCTTCAATTACCAGCAGCGCAGTGATGGGCGCAAGCAGTTCATCAAACGGAACTTATGCATACGAAGGAGGAACTGCAAATACAGGTACAAACTCAATTAATAATTCAAACGTTACCGGTGCCGGATATTATGTTATGTCGGTTTCGGTACCTGCACCGTCTATTACAAGTGTCGTACCAACCACACCATCCATTAGCGGTCAGGCCAACAACACTGGTTACACCGGTCAAACACTTACTATTAATGGGTCGAATTTCCCAAGCAACGCAACTGTTACCATTGGTGGTATTGCCGCGACTTCGGTTGGCTTTGTTAATTCAGGCCAACTAACAGCAGTTGTAGGCCAAAGCGCATCTGGTAATACAATTGTTGTTACCAACCCTTCCACTTCGGCAACAGCCAGCGCCGCATTTACTTATCTTGGATATATTACCAATGCTAATAACGTTGATTGGAATACAGGTAGTACCTGGTTAGGAGGTCAGGTACCACCAACCGCTGCTACTACAACGGTTAACAACAATATTACTATAAATGGAACAGCAACATATAATCCAACTTCGGTAACTGTTAACACGGGCAGCACACTTACTTTTGGTTCGGCTGGTGTTATAACCATCACATCAACTTTAGCCTTTACCGGAACTGTTGACATGACCAATGGAGGTATCATTAACTTTAACGGTAACTGCAACTTTACTAATAACGGTACATTTACCTACGGCGTAGGTGCGGTTAACTTTGCCGGCAATAACGGGACAAGTACTGTAGGTGGTAATAATGCAACGAGTTTCTACGATGTGAAGATTTCAGGCCCAACTTCGGGTATTAACATGGGTGGTTCTCCGACACCTAACTCAACTATCATTCACACCTTTACAATTGGAACCGGCAGTTATTTTGTAACACATGCACCATATTACGCAACCAACTCGACCTTAATTTATGATGTTAACGGTTCTTACAACCGTAATGTTGAATGGAGCCAAACCAGTGGCCCAGCGTATCCATACAACGTTGAGGTAGTTGGCGGCACAACACTGAATGTTTCACTTGGAACAGGACTTTCTGATGGTACCGCGCGCGCTATTGGAGGAACTCTGAAAATTGATAATGGTGCCCTGGTTACCATGAATGCCATGACCGCTACCATGACCACCGGCGGGCTTAACCTGGTGAGTGGTGGTACTTTAACTCTTTCGTCTGCAGTAGGTGGTGATTATATCATTACGGGTAACTGGATTAATAACGGAACCTTTAACCCAAGCTTAAGGGCCGTTCAGTTTAGCGGTTCAACCAACCAAACTATAACTGGTGCTACTACTTTTGATTACCTGACCATTGATAACAGCGCCGGTGCAAGTTTAAACAGTGCCATAGTTGTTAATAAGTCCTTATCGTTTACATTGGGTAATTTAATTTTGGGTAATAACAACGCATCTTTAACCTCTGGTGCGGTAATTGCCTTTGCCGGTGGAAGCACTGGATGGGTTGAAACCAATGGAACGGGGCAACTTAAACAAACGGTTGGCAACACGGCTACATACTTTACTGTAGGTAATGCTGCTTATAATCCGATTATTCTTACTAATACCGGTACATCAGATGTTTATGGTGTTAATGAGATTGATGGCAATATCACTACGGCGTTTAACACCAACAAAATTGTTGACAGAAGATGGCAGGTTACCGAAACTACCAGTGGAGGAAGCAATCTTGCAGTTAAACTTCAATGGAATACCGGCGAAGAAGCTATTAACTTCTTATCGGGTAATAACGACTATATTGGTTTTTATGATGGTTCAGCCTGGACCCAGAATAGTGCCATTCAATCGGGTTCTAATCCATACACTTTTACATCTACTTCTAATTTTACCCCGACTAACTTAACAACAGGTACACATTATTTTGCCATTGGAAAAGATAACGCATTCCTTTGTCCTTCTACTTCGGGCTTCGCAATAAGTAGTTCAACAAATGTAGCGTGCTTTGGCGGTAATACGGGAGCTTTAGCAGTTACAACCCCTTCGGGAGGCCTGAGCCCTTATACATACTCGTTGGATGGCACCAATTACCAGAGTAGCACTTCATTTACTAATCTTGTGGCAGGTAGTTACACTGCAATTGCGAAAGATAATAACGGTTGTACTACCAGTTCAAGTTCGGTAGCTATTAGCCAACCATCGGCAGCATTGAGCAGTAGTATAACAAGCCAAACTGATGTTTCATGCTATGGAGGAACTACGGGAAGTTATGCTGTACAGGCTGCAAATGGTACTAGCCCATATCAATATGAATTGGGGGTGAGTGGTTTTGGTGCAGCAACCAATGGCGCTTATAATTCAGGGTCGGTAGCAGGAGGCTCATACACAATCAATATAAAGGATGCGAATGGATGTACTACTTCACAAGCTGTTACCATCACTCAGCCGTCGGCAGCCTTGAGCAGCAGCATAACCAGCCAAACCAATGTGGCATGTTTTGGTGGCACTGGTAGCTATGCTGTGCAAGCGGCCAATGGCACCAGCCCATATCAATATGAGTTAGGTGTTTCCGGCTATGGTGCAGCTACTACAGGCACTTATAATTCAGGAGCTGTTTCGGGTGGATCATATGTCATCAACATAAAAGATGCCAACGGTTGTACCACTTCGCAGTCAATTACAATTACTGAGCCTTCATCGGCCCTGGGTGCGTCTGCCTCTAATGGGGGATCGTATGCGGCTGGTGAGACAATTAACTTAACTTCCTCTGGTTCTGGTGGCACCACTGGTTATAGCTATTCATGGACAGGGCCTTCTTCATTTGCGAGTAACTCGCAAAATCCAAGCCGGACTAATGCGACTACCGCCATGGCAGGAACTTACACCGTTACGGTAACTGACGCCAATGGATGTACGGCAAGTGCGTCGACAAATGTTGTTGTGACGGCGGTTGGAACTTATACCTGGACAGGAACGACAAGTACTGACTGGGCGGTTACAACGAACTGGAATCCAGTGGCGCCTGTGGGCGGACCTAATAGTACCACAACAGATGTGATAATACCGGCAGTTACGAACCAGCCAATTATATCTGCTTCGGTATCCGTGGGTAATGTTCAGGTAAATTCGGGAGCGCGGCTTACTCTTAATGGGTCAGCGATAAACCTTAATGTTTATAAAACCTGGACGGGTGGTAGCACGACTAATGCTACCGTAACAGGAACCGGAGTGTTGGTATTTAAGGGTAGTACAGCGCAGGCAATATATGGCAACACTGCAGTGGATGAATTGCTTTTGGATAACAGTTTAGGTGCGCAAATGCAATCCACTTCGGCTATGGACATTTACAGGGCGCTGGATCTGAAAACCGGAACTTTTAGTACTGCAAACGGGAATCTGACTTTTAAGAGTACATCGGTAACAAGTGTGGGTATTATCAATAATTTTAGTTCGGGCTATGGAGGAACTATTACCGGTAATATTAATGCTGAGCGCTACTACGATGGTTCTAATACCTACAACCAGCACTTTATGGGTTCACCGCTTAGTAATGTATCGTTGGGTCAGTTCGGCGCATCTGGCCAGGCCGGATGGGTGGTGCCCCAACCTACTTGTACTGAAACTGCGTTGGATATGCATTCACCTTATGGCACGGTTTTCAGTTTCCATGAATCGCATGGAGCGAGCTGCGAATTAGCTCAATGGATGGTTGAAACCGGTGGAAATGCCACGAATGGTGTAGGTTATTCGGTGATGAAAAATGGTTCCGGTACCCTTACCTTAAGTGGAGCGCCAAACCTAAGCGACGTTACAGTAACCGGCCTTACCAATACTAATGGGTGGACGAATCACTCTGCGGAGGGACGTTTATACTCGTCCGGTTGGCAGTTACTTTCCAATCCTTTTCTTTCGACTATTGTTATTGACCCAAGTATTAATAGTGGTTCGTTTGATGCCCAGGTTTGGGTTTGGAATACTGAAGGCAATAATGCAGGCAGCTACACCCCAAGTTACACGGTAGCTCCTTTCCAGGCATTTATTGTGCATAAAAGCAATTCGATAGGATCGGCCAGCTATTTAATTAAGGCGAGTGAACGGGTAGTTACCCAGCAGACTTTCTTCCAACTAAATGCCAATGAGATAAACATTACCGCAACGAATACCGGCAATGGCCTGTTGGATAATATCGTGGTTGGATTTAATGCCAATGCTACCGACACGTTTGATGCACAGATTGATGCTAATAAACCGGCCGGTGCTTTGGGCCGGCATACTATTTACAGCGTGAATAATGGTAAATGGATGGGCAAAAATATTTTACATGATATTGCCACTACATCTACCATACCGGTTGGTTTTGAGCCCGGCGTTACGGGTACCTATACCCTTAGCTTTGGCGGAATGAATGCTTTTGAGCCTACCAGCTATGTTTACCTGGAAGACAGTTTACTACATACGATGCAAAATGTTAGAAACGGCGATTACACTTTTACCGCTAACAGTAATGATAACTGGGACAGATTTGTGTTGCATTTTACGCCTCCAGCTCAAATCAGAACAATAGATGCAGGTTGCAGTAATGCGGGCACTATTAATATTGAGCAACCCGGCGAGGCTTATTGGAACTATACTTTAACTGATAGTAACAACGCAATAGTTACCACCGGTGTGTTAAACCAAAACCAACCACTAACCGTGCAAGTAGCTGCGGGTAGTTATACGCTTACACTAACAGATACCAATAATTATGTAGCCGTAAAATCAATACTGGTTAACGGGCCGCAGATGATTGCGGCAAGCTTCCAACTATCGAGCGATACTGCAGCTGTGCAACAAAATGTAGTGTTGACTGCCACGGCGGCTGGTGCTACAAACTATCTATGGAATTTGGGTAATGGTACAACGGCAACGGGTGCAAATGCAAACGTAAGCTATAACCAGGCGGGGGTTTACAATGTGAGCCTGCTTGTTACCAATGCAGCGGGATGTTCTTCAACACAAACCGAAACTATAACTGTGTTACCGGTTAATACAACGGGCTTAACTAATTTAAACGGAACAAATGGCCCGAATGTATGGAGCCATGACAACAGAATTTACGTGGATTTTACTGCTATACAAAAGGTAGATGCTACTGTAATTATTTATGATATACTTGGCCAGCAAATCAGCAGTGAGAAAGTGACCAATAGCTTTGTATACCAGCGTGAGATTGATAATATTGAAGCGGCCTATATGATTGTTATGATAAGAGAGGGAGAGAAGATTACAACCAAGAAGGTGTTTATCAGTAACAGCAAATAGCAGCGATCATAATAAAGCCCTCACCTTCTCGGGGGCTTTATTATGATAAATTTGTTTGTGATATTATATTAAACCAGACGCCATCTTCGCAAGGCGCTACGCGCGAGAATAGATGTTTGCTACTGTTCCTTAAACCAAGTAATGAAATTTTGTAAGCCTGCTTTTAAGCTAGTTGAGGGATGATAATTAAGTAATTGCGAGGCTTTGGTTATATCGGCAAAAGTAAATTCAACATCACCTGGCTGAGGTGGAAGAAAATTAGTTATAGCCTCTTTATTTAGCAACTGGCTAATGGTATTTACAAGTTCGCTTAACTTAACGGGACTTGAGTTGCCTAAGTTTATTATTTCGTAAACAGGAGTTGGCTTATTAACATGTAACATTGCCGCTTCAATACCATTTACAATATCGCGTACATAGGTATAGTCGCGCCCGGTTTCGCCGGTGCCATACATTTGAATCGGGTGCCCATGCGAAATCAGATTTACAAATTTGTGGATGGCCAAATCCGGCCGTTGACGTTCGCCATAAACGGTAAAGAACCGCAGATTTACAGACGAAATTCCATATAGTTTGAAATAGGTGAAATTCAAAAGTTCGCAGGCTTTTTTGGTGAATGCGTAGGGCGAAATCGGGTGATCAACATTGTCGGTTTCGGAAAAGGGTGTTTTTTCATTATTGCCGTAAACCGATGACGAGGAGGCAAAAACCAGTTTTTTTATCCCTTTAAGTTGCATCCAATCCAGCACGACCTGAGTGCCGATAATATTGTTGTGAACGTATATTTTGGAGTTTTCTATAGAAGGCCTAACACCTACTTTGGCGGCAAGGTGAATGACCGTATCGCCACTAAACTTGATAGAATTTAGCTTGGCAGCATCGGTTATATCTATTTCGAAAAAGTGGAAGTTGCTATTAGTAAGCGCCTTAGAAAGATTATGTTCTTTAACCGACCTATCATAGAAATTGTCGAAATTATCGACCCCTACTACTTTTACCCCTTTTGCTAAAAGGTAATCGGCCAAATTGCTTCCAATAAAACCGGCAACACCGGTAATTAAGACCTCCATTTACCTAAATAATTTATTGCCGATGAACGCTGCAATAATAGTTTTTTTCGAAGGATTTTTGAAATAAAGGGAAGAACCGGTGTTAAGCGCATTCAGTAATAGTTATCAGATGATGAAGTATTGCCATTTTTGGGTTTAGGTGTGACTGTTGAAGCGGTAGTTGATTTTTGGAGATTTTGTGCACGATAAAGTGATTGTGAGCCAATGGCAAAAAAGTGCCTGAGAGAGGAGCAGAAGAAACGGTCCCCATTTGTGTTTTATTTGTCGTTGGGAAGTATTTATTGCATGCATTGTAATGTAATACCGGCTGCTGTGCCCGGCCTGGCATTCAACCTAAGCTTCTTAACGAGTTTATCTTTATTGGCGGTAATCATGTTATTGGTAATCTCACCCTGATAAATGTCGACTTCGCACGTGTTGGGCGGATGAGCACCCATGTTCCAGGCTTTTGAAATGAGCACGTTTTTTTTATTGGGATCGAGCTCAACAACTACTTTGATAGCATTGGTGTAAGCATATGGGCTTATTACATGTATCATCTGCTTATCTACAACTACCCTGTCGTTAAAAATAAGGGAAACTGTATCACCGTCCTCGTCTTCATCATCAAAAACGAAGAAGGTGAATTTGCAACCGGTTGAGATTGGCTTGGGTACTATGTGTTGATAATCTATTGTATCGTTAAATCCTGTAGTTGCTTTGGGCAGCCTGTTGGGGACACCGCCGGAAGTTGCCGCCGGTGCGACTTTCGGAGGAGCTACACCCAGTGCCCTGATA